>BNJS01003573.1_pt1 | contig 255292 bp, 247 predicted proteins | sample 8540461 | NCBI WGS metagenome assembly BNJS01 (sample SAMD00202454, study PRJDB9452) | human saliva metagenome | isolation source: human saliva | place: Japan | reverse complement strand
ATACGTATTGTTTATTTCACCCAGTTTTCAGAGCTATTCATGCTCTGCACCCTCGACTTACGAGAGGGACTGAGGTGTCAGTGGAGGTGAGTGGTGCGTCAGCGGGCGGTGGGCGGCGTCCTGAGCGCCCAGTATAGACGTAGCCGAGCGGCACCACGAAGAAGAAGAAGGCGGCGCGGACCAGCCAGGCGTTGACGTTCCATTTCTTGGCCAGGCCTCCGCAGACGCCGAGCCAGATCTTGTCGGCGGAGCGGGCGGGCCAATCGAAACCAGTAGAATTCTGGTGCTGTCATGCGCAACTATTCTGCAATGTCGGACGCGCGGATGTCATCTTGGTGTGACAACCAGAATTAATCGAGCGTCCAACAGTGGGTGACTGGGTGGTGAATATGCCTGAGATGAGGCTTCAGCACTGATGGGGCGAGGTGTTCGCCAGGTTTTCTCCCACTTCCATGGGACGAACCTGGAAAATACTCGATGTCCAATAAGAGTGACGTGAATCTCTTCTCGAGTTCGCTCTGATTTAGTCCGATACCCTCTTGTGAAAATAAGGCTGGTAGACGCCGGACCTGCCGGGAAGAGCTCTGCTCCCTCGGACAGGCCCGTCACTGCACCTCAGCGAGGAGGGGCTCAGCGGGGCCGGTTCATGGCCACGGTGCGGGCGCGCTCGGCCCAGGAGTCGTCGAGCGGCTCGGGCTCCCAGGTGGTGCCGGCGTGCTCGGCGGCGCGGGCCAGCAGCCAGTCGGCCACGGTCGGGTTCTTGGGCAGCAGGGAGCCGTGCAGGTAGGTGCCGATGACGTGGTGGATGCGCCCGCCCTCGGTGGAGTCCTGGCCGTTGTTGCCGTCGCCCATCTTCACTGTGCCGAAGGGGCGTGCGCCCGACCCCAGGGTGGTCAGGCCGGAGTGGTTCTCGTAGCCGACCACCGCGCCGAAGTCCTCGGTGTCCAGGGTGATGTTGCCGATGAGGCGGGTGTCTCCGGCCACCGTATGGGCGTCCATGAGACTGATGCCGGGGATCTCCTGGCCCTTGGCAGTGGTGAAGCCGTGCCCGAAGAGCTGGTAGAGGCCGCAGATCGCCAGCATCGGGGACGCCGTCGGCCGCCCACGCCTTGAGGGTGGGGCCGACCTTGACCAGGTCCTCCTTGATGCGGTCCTGACCGGAGTCCCGGCCGCCGCCGCCCACGAGGATGTCGATGTCGCCGGGCAGGTCGTCGCCCGGGTCGTAGGAGAGCAGCTCGACGTCGTAGCCCTGCCACTGGGCGCGCCGCGCCAGCACGAGCGTGTTGCCCCAGTCGCCGTAGATGTTCATGTCCCGCGGGTAGAGCTGGAGCAGGCGCAGGTGTCCGCGGGCGGGGCCGTCAGTGGTGTGCTCGTAGCGCGTGGTCATGACATGACCTCCTCAACGTCCGTCATCTCGCCCAGGATCGAGCGCAGGGCCAGCATTGCGGTGTAGGTGGTGAAGATCCGCATGGGACGGTCGGTGTCGGCGGCCACCCGGCGCATGAGGGCCACGGCCCGGCGCAGGTCGGGCTCGACCTTGGCGACCTCGACCTCGTCGTAGCGCAGTCGCAGGGCCATGTCCCAGGCCCGCACCCCGGTGACGACAGCGACCCCGCCGGCGCGCAGGGCCGAGAAGTCCACGTCCCACAGCCAGGACATGTCCCGGCCGTCGGCGTACTCGTCGTTGATGGCCACGACCACGACCTCGCCGTCCTGGGCCTGGGAGGCTGCCGAGAGCAGCCCCATGCGGAAGCCGGCCGGGTTCTTGACCAGGGAGAGCTGGACGGGGCGGCCATCCAGGGTCAGCACCTCGCCGCGGCCGAAGGCGGCCTGCACGGTGCCCAGGGTGGTCAGCAGCCCGGGCAGGTCGGCGTCCTCGCCCAGCACCTCCAGTACCACCCCGAGGGCGGCGCAGGCGTTGAGCAGGTTGTGGACGCCGGGGATGGTGAAGTCGACCTCGTGGGAGACCCCGTCCACGCGCACGGTGGCGCGCTGGCCGTCGATGGCTTCCAGGGTGACGCGCGGTCCGGGGGCCTGGCCGGCCTGACGGGGGCTGACCAGGCCGGTGCGCAGGTCGTCGTCGGACAGGAACAGGGAGCGCAGGTCCTCCCCGGCGCCGAAGGAGACGACGCGGGCGCTGACGCCATCCAGGAAGGCGGGGGCGGCCAGGCGCGGGTCGTCGCCGTTGAGGACGACGACGTCGCTGGTGGCCTGGGCGATCGAGTGCAGCAGGGAGGCGGTGTAGTCGATCTCGCCGAAGCGGTCGAGCTGGTCGCGCATGACGTTGAGCAGGAGGCAGGCGCGCGGGCGGACCCGGGCCACGAAGTGCACGGCGTGGGCCTCGTCGAGCTCGAGGACGGCGATGTCGGCGTCCAGGTTGCCGGCGGCGTCGACCTCGGTGAGCAGGGAGGCGAGCACGCCGCGCACGAAGTTCGAGCCGGTCCGGTTGGTGAAGACCTTCAGGCCCTGCTCGCGCAGGAGCTGGACGACCATCTTGGTGGTCGTGGTCTTGCCGTTGGTGCCCGAGACCACGATGACGCCGCGGGGCAGGCGGCCGAGGGTGCGCTCCAGGAAACCGGGGTCGGTGCGCTCCATGACCAGGCCGGGGAAGGCGGTGCCGCCGCTGCCGCCGCCGCGCACGCGGGCGGCCAGGCGCGCTGTGCGGCCGAGGGCGACCGTAAGACGAGAACGCATGGAACTCCTGCTGGCTGAAGAAGGGCGCGCCGACGATGTGATCGGGGCGCGGGTGCCCATATGGGGGCTGTTGGTGCCCAATTGGGCACCAGCTGGGCGTCAGTCTAGGGCAGCGGGGCCGGTCACGGATGCGTCACGATGCTCACGTGGTCGGCCGGGTTCGCGGGGGACGGAAGTGCTCGCCGGGGCGACTCACTGGGGGACGACGACGTGCAGGGCGCCGTCCTCGACCTCGGCGCGCAGGGTGCGGGTGGAGCCGACCGTGTCGCCGTCGAGCTCGAAGGGGACGGGACGGTCGGCCTCGATGAGGACCTTCCGGGCCCGGGTGAGGGTGAAGCCCTCCATCTCCTGGCCGGGTGAGGATCTGCGCCCCCAGGCGGGCCCAGTCCACGACCTTGCCGGGGGCTGGCCAGGGAGCAGGTCGACCAGGCCGTCGGAGGGGTGGCCCGCGGAAGAGCGTCATGCCGCCGGTGATGGTGCCGACGTTGCCCATGAGGGCCATGACCATCTGGCGACGCACCGGGGAGCGTCGTCGAGGGTGATGGTGGCGGTGAAGGGGGCGGGGATCGCGTTCTGGACGGCGGCCACCGCGTAGGCGCCCGAGCGGATGACCTTCTTCAGGCCCGAGTCGGTGGACTCCATGATCTGGGCGTCCAGGCCCATGCCGGCCATGACGACGAAGCGCTCCCTGGCCGTCGTCGAAGGCGCAGGTGACCATGTCGATGGCCCGGGAGGCGGCCGTGCAGGGCCAGGCGGATGGCGGCGTCGGTGTCCAAGGGGACGGAGAGGTTGCGGGCCAGCAGGTTGCCGGTGCCGGCGGGGATGAGAGCCATGGGCATCTCGGTGCCGGCCAGCTCGGAGGAGACGGCGCGCACGGTGCCGTCGCCGCCGGCCACCATGACCAGGTCGACGCCGGCCTCCAGGGCGCGACGGGCCATGGAGCGGCCGGGGTCGTCGGGGGTGGTCTCCAGCCAGACGGTGGGCAGCCAGCCGGCGGCGCGCACCTCGGCGGCGACCCGACGGCGCAGGAGCGAGAGATCGTCGAACTTGGTGGGGTTGTAGATGACGGCGGCGCGCTTCTCACTGCTGGCGCGCGACAGGCGACGGTTGACCCAGCTGGTGAGGATCGCGTCGATGCCGCCGACCCGCAGGGCCAGGTTCGCGAAGGCGGCGCCCAGGAGGAAGCCGCCGATGAGGTCGCTGAGCGCAGCCAGGCCCATGTACCACTGGCTGACGGCGGTCACGGCGACGGCCGCGTAGCCCAGGACGGTGCCGGCGGCGACCATGGTGCTGCGGTGGTGGGCGCGTGCGAGGGTCACCAGGACCCAGGAGGCCAGGGTCATCGCTGTGATGTGCGCGTTGGGGTAGGAGTACTCGAAGGCGGCGATGGAGTCGGAGAAGGTGGAGCCCGGGGCGGGCGGGCCAGGTACAGGGCGATGAGGTACTGCGTGGGGATGCCGGCGGCGGCGATGGCCAGCGAGACGCTCAGGCGGCGCATGCGGGCCGTGTAGGCGTAGGCGACCCCGGCCACGATGAGCCTGAGGATGAGGAAGGGGTGGGTGAGGGTCGCGAAGGCCTCGGCGAGCTGGCCGGCGGCCGACCGGAGCCGGGCATCGGGGGTCGGCAGGAGGGCGTCGATGGCGGGGGAGCGGTGTGTGGCGCCGGAGGCGAGCGGTCCCGGGGCGCTCAGGTAGGTCCACACGAGGAAGGCCAGGGCGAAGCCGATGCACAGGACGGCCTCGACGTACTTCAGGCGCCGGGGGCTCGGGGGAGGCGGCGGTGGGGGCGGCGGAGCCGCATGGAGGCTCGGTCACGCTCGCTCGTCCTTTCCCAGGGGTGAATCTCGGGAGTCAGCCCTAGCCGGTGCGGCTGTGGGTGGCATATGTCCCGGCTGTGGGTGGCGAGGAGGGCGGGTGGGGGTGAGCGGAGGCGGTTCGACGGCGGAGCCAGGCGGCCCGGCTGTGCGGGGTGCGTGGAGTGGTCGTGCCCTGGGGGCTGCGGTGGGGGTGTGTTGACGGCAGGAGGGTGAGGGACGAGAAAGGGGTTGTGGATGCGTCGTGGATTCTTGAATTTTGGCGAGCAGGGGTGGTGCCATGTGAGCGGAGCGAGAATGTTTCCGTCACCTTCGCGTGTTGTCTGATGAATTCGGTGACGTGCGCGTGCACGTGAATGGCGGCGTCGGCCTTAATCGCCTGCGAGGGAGGTGGGAAATGGGTACATTGAGCCGGTCAGTCCTGGGTGCCCCATAGTGCCCGTTCCCCCGACTCACCTCGAAGGACGCATGTCATGCGACAGCAGATTCGGTTCCTCACTCACGCCCTTGGTCGTCGCGAGACCCTCAAGTACCTGTCGATCGCGGCCGTCGGTGCGGCTATCGCCCCACTGACCGGCTGCTCCGGATCCACCTTGGCCTTCAAGAAGTTCGCCACCGGGACCTGGGAGGTCACCATGGACGGCCTGGAGAAGGCCCCTGACGTCACGGTGACAGTGGCGGACGGAAAATGGACCTTCGTCCCGCAGAGTGGAGACCAGGATCGTCAGACGGAGGGGACCTGGAGCTTGTCGGGTACGTCCTTGACGCTCAAAGAGACCGGAGATGCCGAGTGGTTCTTCAATGAGGGATCTCAGGGGGTTGGTGTGGGTATTCCGGAAGAGGTGAATACCGAGGAGATTCCGAAGTCATTCAAGTGGCGGTATGAGAGCGCTGACGAGATGGATATCCCGTTGTCGTGGGACAAGAAGACCCAGACCTTGACTCTCACGGGCACCGACTCCGGCGGCGGGCCGTTTACGATCAACGCTAAGAAGCAGGAGAAGTAGCGGTCTTCGGCCGGGTTGCCACCTTGTGGCATGACGTTGTATCGGGTCCTGTCTGCCTTCGTGAACAGGCAGGACCCGCGTCACGCTATGTGAGCGCGAGGGCTGGATGATCCGGCCCCTCCGGTCCGTCACTGCGCGGCCCCTGCTCGGCGGGATCGTCGACGCGGCTCGGATGTATCGCTGATGCGCGAGCACCGGCGTCGAACGGTTCGGCCATGCGGGGCGACACGGCTACGTGTCTCGGGGTGGGATGTCTGAGCATCCGGTGAGTGCCTGGTGGCCTTCGAGTCCCAGGCCGCGGGCGCGGTGGGCCTCGAGTGCCTGGGCGCCAAGGCGCTCACTTCCCAGCACCTCTCCGACGACGCGGACCGCCTCGTCCCAGTCGATCGGCTCGGCGCGCAGGCCTCAGCCAGGGCAGGGGTAGTCCGGCAGAAGCTCGTCGCGAGCACCAGGGCCGAGGGGAAGCACCTCGCCCTGCGCCCGTGATAGCACTCCGGCGATAGCCGTCATCAGGGCGATCCGCCGTCGGCCGGCGATGCCGTGCTCCGCCAGGAAGGCCAGGTAGGGCTCCTCCTGCCGGTACTGGACCGCGACCGACAGCGTGTGAAGGGCGTCCTGGAGCTCGTCGATCCGTTGGGACTGCTCCTCGACCCTGCGACGCAGCTCCTCGAGTTCGGTGCTGGGATCCGGCATGTGTGGCCTCCTTCCCGGTGGTGTCCTCACCTCAGGGTAGAGCGTTCGGTCGGCGGCCTCGTCCCGGGCTCCCACTGCCCGAGGGTCGGGAGGAACTGGCCGTGGGTTGTGCGCACTGCACGAACCCCCGACCCCCATGGATTACGACCGACATTCGTGCAGTGCGGGCATGGGCGTGACTGCGAAGCGGGAACCCCCGCGACCGAACACCCGCGACGTGGGGGGAGTCTCGACGGTCGGGCAAGGGGCTGCTACTGAGGGACTGTGGGGTGTCGGTGTCCATGGTGCTGACATCAGCCCCGAATCGGCGCTGCACGCCTGGGCAAAACCGCGGCATTCCAACGATCCCAGCTGGGTGCAGGGGCATCGGGGCCGTTGATGTCAGCGCCGTGGACACTGAGCCGTAGTGCTGGTCGACTCCGGTGGGGCTGAACTGGTCTCCTCGGCTCTGATACGCCAGAAGGCCCGCGAGCGAACTCGCAGGCCTTCTCATCGTCGGGGTGCTTAGGCCTTCGGCCTGGCGACCCCTTCCTCCTCGGACGTCTCACGAGCAAGCTCGCGGACGTCCTCGTCGTCGGGGTGGCGGGATTTGAACCCACGACCTCTTCGTCCCGAACGAAGCGCGCTACCAAACTGCGCCACACCCCGTGTGCAGCAGGCGACAGCATAGCCTCCACCCACCGCGGGGAGGAAATCGGATCGGCTGAGTCCTCCGTCACGTCGGTGTTCGCTCCCTGTGGGAACCCGGTTGGTTCGAGGCGCCCACCGTGCCAGGCTGCTCACGGCGGGTCCACCTGCTGGCCCGCGCCCCGAGCGCTCTGACTGGCTCGAGCCCGCTCATCCTCGGGCCCCATTCCGCCCGAAAGGCGCAAGGACCGACAAGACGCGAGACGCCCGCTGAGCACCCGCCGCAGACAAGGAGTTCCCATGCGCATTGAGGCCGTCGTCGGCGACATCACCACCGAGAAGGTCGACGCCATCGTCAACGCCGCCAACAGCACCCTCCTGGGCGGAAAAGGAGTCGACGGCGCCATCCACCGCGCCGCCGGACCCCGCCTGCTCGACGCCTGCCAGAAGGTGCGTGACACCGAGCTGCCCGACGGACTGCCGGTCGGCCGCGCCGTGGCCACCCCCGGCTTCGACCTGCCGGCCGCCTGGGTCATCCACACCGTGGGCCCCAACCTCCACGCCGGCGAGGACGACCCCGCCCTCCTGCGTGCCTGCTTCGATAGCTCCCTGGAGCTCGCCATCCAGCTCGGCTGCGCCGGCATCGCCCTGCCGGCCGTCTCCGCCGGCGTCTACGGATGGCCCATCGCCCAGGTCGCCGAGATCGCCGTGGCTGCGGCCCGCGCCGTCGAGCAGCGCTCCCACACCGATCCCGACGCCGTCGGCAGCCTGAAACTCATCCGCTTCGTCCTGTCCTCGCCAGACAACCACGAGGCCTTCGCCCGCGAGCTCGCGCGCACCGAGCACTGAGGCGTCGACCCGCCCGGGTCTTTCCTCTGCCCTCTCCTCTGTACCGTCTTCCCATCCCTCTCCTCGAACCAACGGGGACAAACGACGCCGTCGGGGACCACCCAGGACGGCCAGGGACGCCTGACGCGGCGGGGGGCCGGAATCCTGTCCCCGGACGCGCGGACTGTCCCTGCCCGGAGGCAACGGCACCCGCCCGCGTGGAATGTCCCCGGATGGAAGAAAAACTCTCCCCCGTACGTGAGGACCGTCCTCCCTACACTCGCCTGCATGACCACCGACGCTCATCACGGACACCCTCCACCGCTCCGTGCGGCCCCAGCGGTCCCGGCGGCGCCACAAGGCCTATCGGCCCGGCCGGCCGCGACCCGCTGCCCCTGGCGGGGCGCATCGTTCTGGTGACGGGAGTCAGCCGCCGCATCGGCATCGGCCACGCCATCGCCTGCCGCGCCGCCGACTACGGGGCGAGCATCGTCGCCCACCACTACCGCCCGCACGACACCTCCCAGCCCTGGGGCGCCGACGACATCGATGCCGTCATGGACTCCATCCGCACCCACCTGGTCGGCCCGGCCCGGCTCATCGACATCCCCGCCGACCTGGCCACCCCCGGGGAGCCGGCCCGCGTCGTCGAGCAGGCCGCAGCCGCCGCCGGCCACCTCGACGCCCTCGTGTGCAACCAGGCCATGAGCAGCCCCGACGGGTCGCTCAGCGAGATGACCGAGGCCGTCCTGGACGCTCACTGGGCCGTCGACGCCCGCGCCTCCATCCTCCTGGCGCAGGCCTTCGCCGCCCAGGAGGGCTTCGCCTCGCCCGCCCCCGCTGGCTCCGCGCGCCGCCGTGGGTCCATCGTCTTCCTCACCTCGGGCCAGGGCCTGGGTCCCCTGCCCGGGGAGATCGCCTACGCCGCCGCCAAGGCCGCCATCGCCGGCCTCACCCTGACGATCTCCGATGAGCTCATCGACGCCGGCATCACCGTCAACACGGTCAACCCCGGCCCCGTCGACACCGGCTACGTCACGCAGGCGGACCGCGAAGCGACTGCCGTCATGTTCCCCAGGGGCGCTGGGGCGAGCCCGACGACGCCGCCCGCCCTCATCACCTGGCTGCTCACCGACGAGGCCCGCTGGATCACCGGTCAGGTCATCAACTCCGAGGGCGGCTTCGCCCGCTGGCGCCGCTGACTGCCGCGTACAGGCACCGGCTTACCTGTGCGCTCTGCCTGCCCCGTCCCACTGCGTGCACCCCGCGCCCTCACACTACTTCGACAGAAATCTTCAGAATCGACGCGGCTCCGGGTCGATTCTGAAGATTCTGTCGAAGTGTTAGCGGGGCACTGGTCGAAGTGTCGCGTGGGAAGGGTGTCGGGGGAGGTGCGGCTCGGACGAAGTGTTGGCGGGAGAGCGCTGGGGCGCGGCGCCTCAGGCCGGCAGCAGGCGCAGCAGCGTGGCCTCGGGCCGGCAGGCCAGGCGCACGGGCGTGTAGGGGCTCGTGCCGAGTCCGGCGGAGACGTGCAGGTACATGTGGTCGGCGGCCCGCGGGTCCCCGAGCCGGCCCGGCCACTGCGACAGCCCCGAGGCGCGCCCCCCGGTCCAGGTCGCAGTTGGTCACCAGTGCCCCCACCCCGGGCACGCACAGCTGCCCGCCGTGGGTGTGCCCGGCCAGGACGAGGTCGACGTCGTCGGCCGACATCGCCTCCAGGACCCGCCGGTAGGGGGCGTGCGTGAGCCCCAGCCGCAGAGCCCGACCCCTCATGGTCACGGATCGCCGGCAGGGAGGTGGCCGACTCCACTGAGCCGGCGGCCTCGGGGACGGGCAGGACATCGCGGTTGGCGTGCGGGTCGTCGACGCCGACCAGCTCGATGCGCCGCCCGCGCACGGTCAGCGAGCCGCGCCGGTTGGTCAGGTCCACCCAGCCGCCGGCGGCCTGCAGGTCACGGACCTCCTCCCAGGGCAGGGCCTCGATGTCCTCGTCGCGCACGCGGCTGGAGGCCTTGCGCGGGTCCCGGTGCAGGTAGCGCGTCGGCAGGCGGAAGACGGTGGAGCGGTAGTCGTGGTCGCCCATGACGAAGGCTCCGGGCAGGCCCGTCAGCGGTTCGAGTGCCCGCCGCAGCGGCTCCAGCCCGGATGCCAGGGAGAGGTTGTCGCCGGTGTTGACGACGACGTCGGGCTGCAGCTGCGCCAACCGGCGCACCCAGGCGACCCGCGCCTCGGTGTGGCCCTGTCAGGGTGAAGATCGGCCAGGTGCAGCACCGTGAGGGGCTCCTCGTCGGCGGCGAGCACCGGCACGTCGATGCGCCGCAGCACGGGGCACCTGGCCTCAATGAGGCTGTAGGCCAGCGTGGCCGCCCCCAGGGCAGCGGTGGTGCCGATGACGGACAGGGCGGCGCGGCCGGCAGGGCAGGGCGTCATGGGGGAGTCGGGTCCTGTTCTGTGCAGTTGTCGTTCTCGCGGGGAGAGTCGTTCACCCGTGGGAGGGAATGGGCAGGGCAGGATCGTTCGCCACGGCCTGGGACATGTAGTCGCGCCACATCGGCACGGCCAGGTCACTACCGTAAATCTTCGGGAAGTACACCCCTCCGATCGTCCTGCCGACAAGGCTCCTGCCGCTCTCCGTGGCGTCACCGATCCAGACCGCGGTGGACAGCTGCGGGGTGAATCCCACGAACCAGGTGTTCTCAGCCTCATCCGTGGTTCCGGTCTTGCCCGCGATCGGTCGGCCGAAGACGGCGTCCTTAGCGGTACCTCCTGGCTCGGATGTGGCCCGGAGCGTTTTTGCGGTCTCGTCCGCGGCACCCTGGTCCATGGCCTGGGTGCAGTCAGCGCTGGGTACGGCCATCGAGGTGCCGCTGGCATCCAGGATCTGGTCGATGGCGATGGGCTTGCAGTACTTGCCGCCGGAGGCGAAGGTTGCGTAGGCGTTGGCCATGCTGAGCGGTGGGACGGGTGTGCTTCCCAGGGCGATGGAGGGGTCAGGATCCAGCTGGCTCCCGTCCGCCTTGGTGATGCCCATGGAGGCGGCGAGCTTCGTGACCTCACAGACATCGAGGTCCCTGAGCATCTCGGTGAAGCCCGTGTTGATGGACTGCTTCGTGGCTTCTCGGACGGTCATCATGCCGGCGTTGGTTCCGGCGACGTTGTTGACGGGCCAGGAGCCGGCCGCACGGTCGGGATCGCAGGAAACTGTGAACGTATTGGGCCCGTAGTTCTTCGGCGCGGAGGCGTTCAGTATCTGGTAGGGCGTGTGGCCGGTTTTGAGCCATTCGGCCAGGATGATTGCCTTGAAGGTCGACCCCGGCTGGAAGCCGACGTTTCCGTCGGGGAGCTCGATCCCACCGTGCTTGGCGTCCGCTGCGAAGACGAGCTGGGAGTCCTCGTAGTTGGTGTTCTGGGCCAGAGCCTGGATTCGTCCTGTGCCGGGCTCGATCGAGACGATGGTGGAGTTGGCTCCGTCGGAGCCCCCGATCGGAGTTCTGGCCTGAATGACGGAGTCGGCGGCACTCTGACGCTCGAGGTTCAAGGTGGTGGTGATCTTCAGACCACCGCGCGTCAGGAGCTGACGGCGGGCGGCGACATTGGGTCCGAAGTTCTCCGAGCCGAGGATCTCATTGACCACATAGGTGCAGAAGTAGGCGTAGCTGCCCCAGCCCCACAGCCCGCGGGCGAGTCCTGAATATCGAGCTTGATCTCGGAGTTGACGGCCTCGTCGTACTGCTGCTTGGTAATGAACTTCTCTTCCAGCATCTTGGCCAGCACCCAGTCCCGACGGTTCTTGGCCAGTTCCGGCTGGGACTTGGGGTCGTAGGCGCTGGGTGCGTTGGTGGTTCCGGCCAGCAGGGCGGCCTCGGCCACCGTCAGATCCTTGGCGTGCTTATTGAAGTAGTGCGGCGAGGAGGCCTCCACCCCGTAGGTGGAGGGACTGAAGGCGGCGATGTTGAGGTAGCCCTCGAGGATCTGCTGCTTGGAGTACTTCTGCTCCAGGCTGAGGGCGAACTTCATCTCCCGCAGCTTGCGGGCCACGGTGCTCTCGGTGGCGTCCCGGATGAGCTTGTGGTCGTCGTTCTTCAGACCGGTCTCGATGAGGGTGTTGCGCACGTACTGCTGGGTCAGCGTGGAGGCGCCCTGACGCGAGCCGCCGGCGTTGTTGGACACCAGGGCCCGCACCATGCCGGTGGGGTCGACGCCCTGGTGCTGGTAGAAGCGCTGGTCCTCGACGGCGACGATCGCGTTCTGCATGTTGACCGAGATCGAGCTCAGGGGCACCACGATGCGGTTCTCCGCGTAGAACTTGGTGATCTCGGAGCCATCGGAGGCCAGGAGCGTGGAGATCTGGCTGGGCGGCTGAACGTTGAAGTCGCTGGGGAGCTCCTCGAAGAGCTCGGCGGATGCCTTGGTCAGCGCTGCCGTGGCGCCCACGAAGGGGGCGGCGAAGCCCGCGGACAGGACCCCGCCGACGCACGAAAGAGTCAGGAAGACCACGAGCATCGAGACGACCTGGGGTGGTGTCAGGGAGCGCCCGCGCGCAGAGGATTTCGCCATGGCGTCAGCCTACGTGGAATCGCTTGGAGGATGCAGTGGCGTAGACCCTCTTCGGGCTGGGAAGACCCTTGAGGCAGGCTCGGCACCGTCTTTCCGGCGGTGCTGCGGGGTGGTTCGACGGCGCGGCGGGCGCCCGGCGACGGGGCGGCTCGGTCACATAGCGAGACAGCTCCGGCGTGCAGAAAATTCTTAGGAATTGTCCAGGTGAGAGTCACGGCGACATCACGATCCCTGGAGGGAGGGTGCGGTTCGGAGGTGTCCTGCCGTCCGTGAGAACCGGAATCCCCAGCCGTGGGAAAGGCTCGGGGCGCAGCGGGCTCGATGTCCGACAATCGGCTCGCTATCAGAGAACTCTCCTTGTTGGTGCTGATCTTCGGCGCGCTGTCGGGGATCTGCGCCGATCGGATTGCCCAGGTCTCGAGGGGAGGATTTGGTGAGAGACACTCGATTGCCATACGGTAACGACTGTGACGTGACCGACAACGGCGTCGGCCGTTGAATGGATCGGGAGTGAGCATGATTCAAGACGACCAGACCTGGGCGGCCCAAGCGGCCTGCGCCACCGTCGAGCCTGACCAGCTCTTCGGCAAGGGCGCTGAGCAGCGTGACGCACGATCCCTGTGCTTCGCATGTCCGGTTCGTATGGAGTGCCTGGCCGAGGCGCTCAACTCCGAGTCCAGCTTCGGCGTCTGGGGCGGGCTGACCGAGCGGGAGAGGCGGGCGCTGCTGCGGCGCTTCCCCGAGGTCGACGACTGGGGCCTGTGGCTCGAGCGCGAGGATGACGAGCTCGTCGCCGAGATTCATGCCCGCCGTGCCCCTCGCATCCTGGCCCGGGTGCGCTGCGCCTCCTGAGGGCCGCCCCCGCGTTGCCGGCTTCCGGCGCCTGGCGGCGGGCTCTAGGCTGAGGTCCATGACTGCATCATCTGAGCCCGTATCCGCTGCGCCCACCACCTGGGAGTACGTCACCGTCCCCCTCATCACCCACGCCACCAAGCAGATCCTCGACCAGTGGGGTGCTGACGGCTGGGAGCTCGTCCAGGTCGTGCCCGGCCCCTCCGGCACGGACAACCTCATCGCCTACCTCAAGCGCCCCCGGTCCTGACGGGCCGCCCGGCGAGGCTAGCACGCACGACGCCGCGCCTGCGGTCGGTACCTTCCGGCTGCAGGCGCGGCGTCGTCTCTGCGGTTGATGCGGGTGTCAGCGCCCGGCGGCTTCTCCGGTGCGCTGCGCTGAGGGCTCGCGACCCGAGACGGGACCTCAGCGGGCGCGACGGCGCAGGCGGTCGACGTCGAGCAGCGTGACGGCCCGGCCCTCCAGGCGGATCCAGCCGCGGGAGACGAACTCGGCCAGCGACTTGTTGACCGTCTCGCGCGAGGCGCCCACCAGCTGGGCGAGCTCCTCCTGGGTGAGGTCGTGGGGACGTGGACGCCGTCGTCGGTGGGTGAGCCGAAGCGGTCGGCCAGGGTCCAGCAGGGCCTTGGCCACGCGGCCGGGCACGTCGGAGAAGACGAGGTCCGCCAGCGCGGTGTTCGTGCGGCGCAGGCGCTGGGCCAGGGCGCGCAGCATGTCCTTGGCCAGCTGCGGGTGGGACTCCACGAAGGACATGAGCTGGTTGTGGTCCAGCGTCAGGAGCTCGGTGGGGGCCACGGCGGTGGCGGTGGTGGAGCGCGGGCGGGTCGAACAGGGTCAGCTCGCCGACGATCTCGCCGGGGCCGAGCACCGCGAGCAGGTTCTCGCGGCCGTCGGCGCTGGCGTGGCCGAGCTTCACCTTCCCGGAGAGGAGAATGTAGAGGCGGTCGCCTGAGTCGCCCTCGTTGAAGAGGGTCTCGCCACGGCGCAGAGTCGTCTGCGTCATCATGGCGCGCAGTTCCTCCTGCTCCTCCGGGCTCAGGCCCTCGAAGAGCGGGATCCTGGAGATAATGCTGTCTTCCACGGAGATCCTCCTGGTGGTTAGGGGGCTGGCATCCCGCATGCGGGAGCCCTCGGGTCTATCCTGCCACGGCTTGTGACCTGTGGCACGCCGTCGAGCATTGTAGCCCCCGTGTGTTGCAGGTCAAAGGGAAGTGAGCAAGATCGGGTGCGTCGTGCGACACGGTCCCATCCGTGAGGTTGCGGGCAGGCGGCGGGATCGACTGCAATGGCGGTTTGCGGAGGACGACCCGCTCAGAGGCGGACCGGGGCTCGCAGGAGGAACCCTCCGGCGCGGGTGGTGCTGGTGGTGCCGCCGATGAGATCGCGGAGAGAGGACACAGTGCGCAGGGCAGTGAGCAGCGAGACTGCTGGAGGCCGAGGTGGTGGGGGCGGCGGGGCTGCCCCCGAGGTTGCCGAGACGGCGCTGACGACCGAGCCGGCCCGGCGTGCGGGCGCCGTCGACGACGAGCTCATGACCCTCTACCCCGACGCCGCCTGCGCCCTGGACCACGACGGCCCCTTCCAGCTGCTCGTGGCCACCGTCCTGTCGGCCCAGACCACCGACGCGCGCGTCAACACCGTCACCCCCGAGCTCTTCGAGCGCTACCCCGACCCTGCCGCCCTGGGAGCCGCCCGGCGCGAGGACCTCGAGGCGATCCTGCGGCCGCTCGGCTTCCAGCGCGCAAGGCCGGCCACCTGCTCGGCATCGGTCAGGCCCTCACCGAGCGCTTCGAGGGGCGGGTCCCGCGCAGCCGCGAGGAGCTCGTGGCCCTGCCGGGAGTGGGGCGCAAGACCGCCAATGTCGTGCTCGGCAACGCCTTCGGCCAGCCCGCCATCACCGTGGACACCCACGTGGGCAGGCTCTCGCGCCGCCTGGGGTGGACGACGTCGAAGGACCCGCTGCGCGTGGAGAAGGACATTGCGGCCCTGTGGGAGCCGTGGCGCTGGACCGACGGCTGCCACCGGCTCATCGAGCACGGGCGCCAGGTGTGCTCGGCCCGCTCGCCCCGCTGCGGCCAGTGCACGCTGCTCGAGGCCGGGCTGTGCCCGCAGGTGGGGGTCTGAGGCTGAGCCCGTGTAGGAGGCCGGCGCCGAGCCGGCGCTGAGCTGACGCCGAGCCGGGCGGATGCTGCGTCGTCCCCACTGCGTTTCTGCAGGGGATACGCGAAGAATGCGCTTCTCGGGAGACGTCAGGTTGAGGTGTCCGGGGACCGGTGTCGGGCTAGCCCCACCTCCGATTTCGCCAGATGGCCGGATGGGCTGGGAGGGCCGGCGCCGTCAGGGCTGGAGTCATGACTGCTCACTCGCCCCTGGCCTCCTCCGACCCGACCGCCGCCCCCGCCTCATCCCTGCCGTCGACCACGCCGCCTGCCGAGCCGGGCCCGACGTCGCCGGTCGCCATCCGGCTGCGCGGCCTGACCCGCGTCTACGAGGTCCCCGGACGCCAGGACGCCCGCGTCACCGCCCTGGACCACGTCGACGCCGACCTGCCCGAGGGCAGCTTTCACCGCCGTCGTCGGGGCCTCCGGGTCGGGCAAGTCCACGCTGCTGCACTGCATGGCCGGCCTCGATGAGCCCACCAGCGGACAGGTGACCATGCTCGGCGCCCTCACCTCCGGGATGCGGGCCGCCGAGCGGGCCCGGTTCCGCGCCCGCCACGTCGGCTTCGTCTTCCAGGAGTACAACCTCATCGCCTCCCTGAGTGCCGCCGACAACGTCTCCATGCCCTCGCGCCTGGCCGGGTGTCCCCTGAACGGCGCCCAGACCCAGGGAGGCCCTCGACGCCGTCGGGCTCGCTCACCGCGCCGGCCTCAAGCCCCACCAGCTCTCCGGAGGGGAGCGCCAGCGCGTGGCCATCGCCCGCGTCATGGCCAGCCGCCCCCGGATCGTCTTCGCCGACGAGCCCACCGGCGCCCTCGACCTGGACTCCGCCGCCCTCGTCCTGGACTGGCTGCGCCGGCTCACCGAGCAGGGCACCACCGTGGTCATGGTGACCCACGACGTCGAGGCCGCCGCCAGAGCTGACGCGGTCGCCGTCATGAGCCAGGGGCACCTGGTGCAGTGGACCGGCTGCCGTGACGCCCGCCAGATCGCCGAGCTCGTCCACTCGGCGCGAGCCGCGCGCGCCGCCTGACCGGGACCGGATCAGGAGAGGATCGGAGAAGATCATGGTCACACTCATCTGGAACGACCTGCGCCACCACGCCCGCCAGTGGCTGTGGTCGCTGCTCGTCGCCACGGTCGGCGGCGCCATCATCGGCGTCATCATCACCGCCTGGTACAGCGCCCTGAACTGGGCCCAGGCCCAGGGCTCGGCCGAGCTCATCAACGCCGCCCACATCATCGGCTCCAGCCTTGTCTCCTACGCGGGGCTGGCCACCGCCGTCATCCTGTCCACGACGCTGGGTCTGACCGTCTCGGCCCAGCAGCGCTCCCATGCGCTGTGGAAGGTCCTGGGCATCCCCGGCAGCCGCATCCGCCGCATCATCCTGGCGCAGGTCGGGGTGATCGGGCTGCTCGGAGGCGTCATGGGGGCGGTGGCCAGCCTGCCGCTGGTCCGCGTCTACCTGCTCACCTGGCGGGAGTTCGACGTGTTTCCCCAGAATCTGCCCATCATCATGCCGGGCTTCGGGGTGCCGTTGACCATCGCTGTGACGATGCTGTTCTGCGTCCTGGGCGCGATGGGGCCGGCCCGACGGGCGGCGTCGGTCCCCGAGATGCAGGCGCTGCGGGAGGCCACGGCTCCGCAGACCCGGACCCGGTGGTGGCAGTGGGTGGTCGTCGGCATCATGCTCCTGGGGCTGGTCATGACCCCCTTCGAGAGCTCTCTACCCATGAGTGACGCGGAGAGGGCGGAGATGGCCACGTCCGGTATGAACCTCAACGACCCGGGGGATCGCGCGATGGCCGGCGCCTCCATGGGGCTCCTCGCCGCGATCGCTGCCCTGAGCGTGCCGAACTGGACGCTGCGGCCACTGCTGACCTGGTGGACCGCCCTCATCCCGGGCCGCAGCCCCGCCTGGTTCGCCGCCCGCGCCAACGCCCGCCACCGCGCCTCCCTGTCGATGACGACGATCGTCCCCTTCGCCATTGCCGTGGCCCTGACCGGCACCGTCTACGCCGCCGTCGGGGCTGGGCAGGCCATGGGCGCGCAGGGCTCGGTCAGCGGGTTCCTCTCTGTCGGGGTTCCAACCTTCTTCATTTCCGGCGTCGGCGGGATCGCCAATATCGCCATGGTGGGGCGGGCCCGACGCCAGGAGGGGGCGCTGCTGAGGGGTCATCGGGGCGCGCACCCGCACGGTTCTGGCTTCCACGGCGCTGGAGGGTGTCATCTACGCCGTCACCGGCATCCTCTTCGGGCTGGCGGCCACCGCCGTCAGCGCCGTCTACGCCGCGCTGTACTCCGGGGGCGGGACGGCGGTTCTGGTCGCCTCGGTTCCCGGTGGGGCTGCTGGCCCTCGTCAGTGGGATCTCGCTGGCGCTCGCGGTGGCAACCACCTGGCTGCCCGCCCAGCTCGACCGGCGCTCCCTCATGGACAACCTGCGCCAGCCGGTGTGAGACGGTGTGAGCCGGCGTCGGGTTGACCGTGCTGCACCCGTCGAGCTGGGCACTTCATCTGCAGACCTACCGAAGAACAACGGGGCTGCGCGATAAGTGTCCGGCTCGCGGCCTCAGGCGGAGGCGGGCGGGGCGACGTCGGCCAGGAAGGGCAACAGGGCCCGGACGAACCCGGCCGGGGTCTCCTCCTGGGGGAAATGGCCGGAGCGGTGGATCGTCACCTGACGCAGGTTGCCGGCCACGTGGTGGGTGTCGCGCGCGTAGGCCTGGGCGGGCTGGACCGGGTCGAGCTCGCCCTGCACCGACAGGACGGGCACCGCCACCGGCTTGTCCAGGGCCGCCGTCTCCGCCCGGGACAGCACGAGGTTGCGCAGCGGCTCCAGGGCGCTGTGGGCGGCGCCGGGTCGGGACAGGAGCTCGGCGTAGTAGGGGGCCTCCTCGGCCAGCGCCTCGCGCGTGTGCGGCCCGGCCCAGGAGCGCAGCAGGCCCTCCAGGGCGCTGCGGCTGCGCAGGCGGCGCTCGGCCAGGCCCGGGATCCGCAGGCTCGCGTACTGCAGCGCCGGCCCCGACAGCGCCCGGGCCCGCAGCGAGCGCAGCGCGAGCGGGTGGGGGGCGCCGACCGGGACGATCGCCGTCGTCAGGTCCGGGGCCAGGCTCGGCAGCGCCCAGGCGACCTGGCCGCCGAGCCCCGCGCCGACGATCACGGCGCGCTCGTGCCCCAGGGAGCGGACCACGGCGGCCAGGTCCTGGGCGAGCGTCACCAGGTCGTAGCCCGACGGCGGCCGGTCCGAGCCGCCGAAGCCGCGCAGGTCGAGGGCGGCCACCCGGTGGCCGGCCTGCGCCAGAGCGGGGACGATGTGGCGCCAGGTCCACCAGCACTCGGGGAAGCCGTGCACCAGGAGGGTGAGGGGACCGGCTCCGGCCGGGGCCTCGGGGCCCGCCAGCGCGACATGGAAACGAGTGCCGCGGGCGGTGAGGTTGCGGTGGGTCCAGGGGCCGGGGCGATTGACGTCAACAGGCACGCCCGCAGCCTCACTGGTCGGCGCCCGTACCGGCGACGGGGCCGCCCGGCACCGCCCACGTCGTCCTGCACTGCCTCAGGGGCGCCCGCCGGGGACATTCTGCGCGGCTGGGTGCGTGTCGTCCCGGGCGGGGACAGGGCGCGCGTTGGGGGACTGGAATTCGGTCCCCGGCGGCGTCGATAGTCCCCGGCGGTACTGGAATGTCCCCGCGGGTGCAGGTGTGTCCCCGTCGGCGCAGAATGTCCCCTGTCCGCGGAGGGAAGGAGAAGGCATGACTGCCCAGAGCCACCATGACTCGGCTGATGGTTCTGCCGATGACCTCGCCGAGGGTGCCCGCACTGACTCCTGCGGGTGTGCACATGCGGATGTCGGGGCCACAGACCCGGTTACTGACCCGGCACCCAAGGACGGGGCGGCCGCTGGGGCCGGCGGCGCTCAAGGGGAGGAGGAGTCGGCGCCCGTCTCACCCGGACGCCTGGAGGCCTTTCAGCGACGGGGTCATCGCCATCGCGATCACCCTGCTGAGCCTGGAGATCAAGCTGCCCGACGGCGGCGGGAGCCTCCTGCACTCCCTGGCCTCCCTGTGGCCCAGCTACCTGGGCTTCGTCCTCAGCTTCCTCCTGGTGGGGCAGGTCTGGCTCAACCATCACGCCATCTTCGTGCGGGTGCGCAGCGTCGACCAGTGGATGCTCATCTGCAACCTCTTCCTCCTGCTCGACGTCGCCTTCCTTCCCTTCGCCACCTCGGTCCTCACCCGGTCCCTGGAGTCCGGCCACGACGAGCGCACGGGCGCCGTCTTCTACGGGATGGTCATGGTGGTCGGCGGGTTGTTCTTCAACGCCCTGTGGCGGGGCCTCCATCCGGGACTGCGGGCCGCCTGCGAGCAGGGGTCTCCGAGGCGGAGGTGCGCTCCATGACCCGGCGCTTCGCGATGGGGCCGTGGCTCTACGCACTGGCCGCGCTGCTGGGGATGGTCAGCGCCTGGCTGAGCGTGGTCACCTACGTGGCCCTCATCGTCTTCTACATGGTCGGCCACCGGCCGCGGCGGGTCAGCCCAGCAGGAGGCTGAGGGTGACGTACACGCCGGTGCCGCCGATGAGTGACAGCCCGATGGAGCGCCGCCACAGGTGCAGGCCCGCCGTCGCCCCGATCCCGGCGGCGGCCGGCAGCCAGCTCGACGGCGACAGGCCCACCCCACCCAGCGTGTAGGCCACCAGGACGATCATGACCCCCAGCGGCATCGCCCGGGACAGGAAGGTCAGCACCGCACTGTCCTGACGCCCGCGCAGCAGCACGAAAGGCACGATCCGGCACACAAAGGTGATGACGGTGACGACCACGACGGCGACTGCGATCTGCGAGTTGGTCAGCATGACCTGACCTCCCGCTCCGACTCCGGCGCGCTCGCCCTGGGGGCGGAGGCCGCGCCAGGCGTACAGCCCCACCAGGCCGACGGCGAGGATCACCAGCGCGGTCAGCAGTGCCGCCGAACCACCGATCGCCAGGCCGACCCCGCCGGCCACCAGCCCCACGCACAGCACCCCGATATCGGGGATGATTGCGCCAGTTCTCAATGGCCAGGACCACGAACAGGGACGTGAGCACGAAACCGAGCAGCTCGATGCGCTCACCCACCGCGGAGGCCAACGCCGTGCCGGCCAGTGCCCCGACGGTCGTGCCCGCCACCCAGGAGGAGTGGCTGATCGCCTCCACACCCACCAGGTAGCGCCCGCTCATGGCCCGCCGGTCGCGCGCCGCCAGCAGCGCGTAGACCTCGTCGGTGATCGCGTGGACGGCGTAGAGGCGCGTGAGCGCCCTGCCCCGCACCCGCTCCAGGGGGAAGCCCAGCCCGTAGAAGACGTGCCGGCCCGAGACGAAACCGGTGGACAGGGCGATGGCCGCCAGCGGCTCGCCACCACCGGCCAGCGGCACCAGCAGCATCTGCATGGTCCCGGAGTAGATGACCAGGCTCCACACCGGCGCCCACCACCAGGCCAGGCCCTCGGCGACCAGCAGCATCCCGGCCGCCAGCCCCAGCGTCACGTATCCGACGACGATGGGCACCGCGTCCCGGGCCGCATCGGCGAGGGTCTGCATCCGCCGAGCCGACGGCGCTCCTGCCTCGTCGGCCCCGGAAGGTGGCGGGGTGGTGTCGGACTCAGTCACGCGGGCCGCGGCCCTCGTCCTGCGCGCGCTGCCCGGACCGGCGAGCCATGTGGCCGACGATGGCGACCATGATCGTGAGCACGCCCATGAGGATGAAGCGACCCGAGAGGCCGTCGTCCATGACGTAGGTGGACAGGGCCTTGCCCAGGTCGGAGTGGGCCTGAAGCCGATTGACCGTGGGCCCCAGGATCGACTTGGTGACCCCCGGCATGAGGATGAAGGGCAGGCCGATGACCGTGCTGAGGGCGCCGACGACGAAGGCCCCCAGCGAGGAGCGCGAGATCATGAACAGGGCGGCGGCGCAGGCCGTGGTCCCGCCCAGGATCTCCAGCGCGCCCATCGGGGAGGCGGCCGAGGGCCAGGCCGAGGGGTTGCCGCCGGTCAGGGTGGCGGCGCCGTCGTGCACGAGGAACCAGGCCAGAGGGAACAGGACGATGGCGACGAGCACCCCGGCCCAGTGGGTCTCGACTCGCGAGCTCGGGGCGCTCAGTGCGCTGGCGCCCTTGAGGAGGATCGCGTCGTCCTCTTCCTCCGCACCGGTCATGGCCATGGCGGCCTGCCGGGCACGCGAACGGCCGCGCTCCTCCGGGTCGTCGCTCTGACCGGCGTCGGCGCTCGCGGACAGGCCCCGGGCGGCGGGGGCGGCTGCGAACCAGTCGGGCGTCTGCTGCGGGGAGGGGCCGACGGCGAGGCTGCCGGGTCGGGCGGTAGTCCCGGGCGCTCGTGGCGGCGGGGGCAGGCTGGGTAGAGGGGGTCGCCTGGGTTGAGGGTGCTCGCTCGGGCTGCGGCGCCGCCTGTGCCGGGGCGGGGGTCGGTGCTGGCAGGCACCTCGGGCGGTCGCTGGAGTGCCTCGATGTACGGGGAGGCGGCGGCCCGGGGCTGCTCCCAGCCCCGCGCCCATCCCTTCCGTTGAGGCGGTGGGGGCCGGGGTACCGGAGAGAGGCGGGGTGGGCGGAGGGCGCCGACCCGGGTGGAACGCGCCGAGGGGCGCTGGCAGCGGAGCCCGTCCGGGCCAGCTGAGCCGCGGGGGTCGCCGGCCAGGACGGGGCCGAGGGGCGGTTGTCCGCCGTGGCGTTCACCGGCGCTGCCGCCTCCGGCTCGGCCGGTGACGTCGATGCGGGCACCGATGGCGCCGAGGTCGCTGATGGCGCTGACGCCGGCTCCCTGCGGCTCGGCCCCGGGCCGGCTCGATGAGGCGGGCTCCGGCGAGTCCGCTGACGGGCGGCCGGTGTCGTCACGGTCGCCGACGGCGCGGCGGGAGCCGCGAAGGCCGCCGAGACGGCGGGGGCCTCGATGGGCGCGAAGCCGTCATCAGTGTTATCGACGTCCTCAACGTCCTCAACGTCCTCGACGGCGGCTGCGTCGGCTGCTGCGGTCGTGTCGGTGGGCGTCTGGGAGGCGGAGGCCGGCGGGACCGGCCTCCAGGGCTGTGCGGTGGGGGCTGTCGGGAAGGGATCCGAGGCGGGTGCCGAGGCGGCGGCCGGCTGCGCAGCCTCCTCGGCAACGTCCTCAGCAAGCTTCTCGGCACTGTCCTCGGAGTCCTCGTCGGCACCGGATACCTGCTCGGCCTCGCCGGCCTCGTCGGATTCCGCGTCGTGCTCGCCGTCGAAGCCATCGATGTCGTCGATGCTGTCGACGTCGGTGTTGTCAGTGTCGTCCAGGCTGACGGCGGCATCCGCGGTGCTGGCTGCGGCGGAGGGGGTCGGCGGGGTGGCCTCCGCGATCCCGTTCGAGGATCGGGCCGCACCGGTGGCCACCGAGACGGGTACGGCCCTCACGGCCGGGGAACCGGTCACGGGGGTGGGGATCGCCGGAGTCTCGGGGGTGCGGTCGTCGTCCACGTCCTGGCCGGCGAGGTCATCGCCCTCGGCTGGGTCCTCGATGTCCTCGACGTCGTCGAACGCCTCGAAGTCCTCAACCTCGATGCGGCCCTCCGGCACTGTGGCGGTCTCGGCGGTGTTGGTCACGGAGGCCGGGTCCCTGCGCGACCGCGGCCTCTGTGGTTGCAGGCGCGGTGGCGGCCGCCGTGGTCGGTCGGTCGGCCGGCCGACTGAGGGGCTCAGCGCTGACTGTCGGGGCCGGCGCCTCGGCCTCGTCATCCACATCGTCCACCGGGCGGGCGACGATGCCTCCGGGGCGGTGACGGCCGAGCCGGCGGAGACCGTGGAACCGGTGAGGACTGCCGCAGGCTCAGGAGCCGTGGTCGCTCGTGGCCTCGACGGCGACCGGTGTCTGTTCATCGTCCACCTCGTCGCCCACCTCGCCGGGCTCCGACGACGGCGGAATCGACGGCGGCATCCCGGCGACCTCAGCGGTCCTGACCGCCGGCGCGACGGGACCTCGTTGCTGCGCGTCACGGTCTCGGATGGCGTTGGAGCTGCCTGAGCGCCCGCGGCAGTGGTCTTGGTGGTCTCAGCGGACTCAGCGGCCGCGGCAGCCTGGCTCCCGGCCGCGGGGAAGGACGCCTGCTCGCGGAGGTTGAGGGTGTCGCCCCCGTCGTCAGTGGCCTCGGCCCCCTTCTCGCCAGCCCCGTCGTGGACTGCGTCGTCGACCGTATTGACGGTATCGGCGTCGTCGGTGCCGGCACCTGCCGCAGCGGCCTTGCCGGCCTGGGCGGCCGTTGTCTGAGGCGCGGGGAGGAGGACTGGGAGACCCGGTTGGCCTTGCCGATGAAGCTCGCGAGGGAGGGCGAGGCGGCGGGCTGATCGGTCAGGGTTGGCCGTCGCCTCTCCTGAACGCTGGTCCGTGGCCTGTGTCCGCGCGGTGGGCGTCGACGTCGTTGGGGAGGACGGGGCGGCGTCGTCGGAGGCGAGGGGCGCCTGCGGCGCGGTGCGGTCTGTGTTGTCGGTGCTCACGAGGTCTCCTTACGCATGCACACGGTAGTAGGAGGGGGATGCCGGATGGGGCCGGTCATCTCCAGGACACGAATTCGGGCATGGGCCCCTCAGACGCCGGAACGCAGCCTGGCCAGCGCCTTGGCACGGCCCTGCCGGCGAGCCACATGTGCTCCCCAGCCGATCGCCATGAGCTCGATGCCGATGGCAGTGAGCACGACGGCGTTCGGGCCGTGCGGCAGGAGCCTGGAGACCAGGTGGCCGCCAGGGATCATACCGTTACTGAGCGTGGGCACCGCCGCAAGCACAAGAACCGGGCCGATGACGCGCGCGCCGAGGGTGGAGCGGGCCGTCGAGGCGCCGGCCGCGGCCAGGGCCAGGAGGGAGACGAGGACGGCTGCGATCAGCAGCGGCCCGGTCTGGACACCGGGGGCGACTGCCCGCAGGTAGGCACGGGGCAGCAGAAAGGCCGCCAGCGCCAGCCCGGCGATGACCCAGGGCAGGGACAGGAGGTGGTCGCGGCGGCGCGAGGGCGGCGGCGTCGGAGTGGAGCCCACGGTCCGGTCGGCCTCGGTGAGGCGGAAAGCGGCGTGCCCCTGGGCCTGGCCGGCGCGGCGGGCCTGGCGCATCCCCAGGAGCCACCCAGCCACAGGCCCGCCAGGGTGAGCATGAAACCGGTGCTGACGAGCCGCTGCAGCCAGGGCTCAGTCAAGGAGGCCGCGTGAATGGGGGCCAGGAAGACCATCGACTGGGCGGTCAGCGCGGTCAGTCCGGTGACGAGCGCGCCCAGCGAGGAGCGGCTGGCGAACAGCACGGCGGCGGCGGCGGACAGCATGAGGAGGGCGCCGAGCAGCAGGCCGGTGCGCAGGATCGAGGTCTGGTCGGCGGCCAGGCCCAGCAGGGCGGAGGCGCCCAGGGGAGAAGAGAACTCCGACGACGGCGGTGAGCACGTAGTCGGGGCGGCGACTGCGCGGTGGCCGACCCGATGCGCCAGGGGTCGCGGGCGGCGGGCCGGAGCCCGGTGCGTCATGGGAGGGGGAGTCACTCACCTGATCGAGTCTAGGGGGTGCGCTCGCCTCGTGCTGGCTTCCTCGGGATACGGGGCCAGGGGGCGCCTGAGGGCGTCTGTGGCCGGCGATGACCGTGGTGTGCCACAGTGGGGGCGTGGTGCGAATGTCTGTGGGGATCGGTGCGTCGGGCCCAGGGGACCCAGGAGGCCCGGGAGGCCCGGGAGGCCCGTGGCGCGGGGCGTGACGGGTCGAGCCGGCATGACGACCGAAGGGTTGAATATCGGTGGGGTCGGCGCAGGTGCGCGGGCCGGGGCGGCCACCGACGGCGCCCCTCGCTCGAGGATCCGGCGCTGGAGGCGCTCAGGGCCGTGGCCGCCGATGAGCGAGTGCGCGCCGCCGAGGCCGCGGTGCGTGAGGCCTGCTCCGAGCTGCGCTGGAATGAGGCCCTGCGGCGCCGGTGGCGCGAGGCCCGCGCCGAGGCCGCGATCCGGGGCGCCATCGCCTCGGGCGGCGTCGAGGGCGCCGTGGTCTCCGCTGAGGTCCTGCGCGAGCAGGTGGTCGCCGGCTCCCTCACCCAGGCCGCCACCGGGAGACCCGGGCCTGGACGCCGTGGCCGGGCTGTGGCGCGCCGGGACCCGCCTGGTCGGCTGGATGCCGGACCTGGTGGGCCGGGGACGGCCGGTGGTGCCCCCGGCGCGCTCGCTGCTGGCGGCGCTGCACCGCGACGTCGTCGGCCCCCTGGCGGCCGGCGGCCGGGTGGGCCTGGAGGAGGTCGGTGCTGCGCGCCGGGCAGGTGCATGCCCGGGAGGGTGGTCCTGGGGGCGCGCCGCAGGGCGAGGGAGCTGGCGGCGAGGCTGGCGGGACTGGTCGATCTCATCGAGGCGCCGCAGGCACCGGCGCTAGTGCGGGCGGCCATCGTGCACGCCGAGATGCTGGCCGCCCGCCCCTTCACCGCCGGGAACGCCGCGGTGGGGCGCCTGCTTGTGCGTCACCTCCTGGTGCGTGACGGGCTCGAGCCGACGGGCACGGCGTTACTGACCTCTACCCCGGGCGGGTGCCGGCGGCCTACGCCGAGGCCGCCGGGGCCTACGCCTCGGGCACCATGGATGGGGTGGTGGCCTGGGTGGTGTGGCAGGCCGAGGCGGTGCTCGCGGGGGTTCAGGAGGCCCAGCGCCTGTGCCGGGCGGTGCAGGCCGGCACCTGGCGGGCCGGGTGAGTCGGGCGCGCCCGGGTGAGCCGGGGTGACCCCTGCTTGAGCCCGACCGGAGGACTCCAGAGGCCGCGGGCGCCGCGCGGTCCGCGTGGTCCGCGTCGGGCCATGAGACAGGCGGCGGTGCCCCTGACGGCCAGCACACCGGCCACGTGGGCGATGACCGAGGCCCGGGTCGACAGGCTCGGGGGCTCCCAGCGCGGCCGCAGCCGCACCGGGCGGGCGAAGTCGCGCACCGGCCAGTCCCGCTCCTGCGCCAGGCGCCGCAGGTCCCGGTCGGGGTTGACGGCGACCGGATGGCCGACGGCGCTGAGCATCGGCTCATCGGAGATGGAGTCGGAGTAGGCCCAGCACCGGGCCGGATCGATGCCGTGGGCGGCGGCGTCCTCGTGCAGCGCCACCACCTTCTCCGAGTGCAGCATGGAGCGGGAGATGCGCCCGGTGAACAGGCCGTCCTCGCCGACCTCCATGTGGGTGGCCACCGCCCGGTCGGCCCTCGACGAGGCGGGCGATGGGGGCGACCATCTCAGAGATGGAGGCCGAGACCACCACGACGTCGTGCCCGGCCCGACGGTGGCCCTCAATGAGGTCGAGGGCCTCGGCGTAGACGGCCGGCTCGATCGCCGTGGTCAGGGCGCCCTCGACGACCTCCACCAGGTCCCGGCGGCTGATGCCGGCGGACATGAGGGCCAGATGCTCCATGAGGCTGCTGGAGCGCTGGGTGCCGGCGCCCACCAGGAGGTAGGGGATCTGGGCGATGAGCCCGTAGGCCAGGGCGCGGGAGGAGATGAGGCCGCTGCGCCGCATCGGGGTCCCCAGCGCCCAGGTCGACGACGTCGCCAGGATCGTCTTGTCCAGGTCGAAGTAGGCCGCCGCTCGGTGCCCGGTGGGGACCGGCCCGGCAGGCGGCGCGCGCCGGCGCAGCCGGTGGGGCGGACGATGCCGTCACCGGTGACGCCGCTGGCAGTCGGGAGGGGGCGCTTGCGCGGTCCTGCGCGCTCATGGACCCATCTCATCACGAGGGGAGCTCCGGTGTCAGGCGTGTGAGCCCTGCGATTGCCTGCGTCGTCGCTGGGGCTGCCGTGCTGGGCGGCCCCGGGGCCACGGTGAGGGCGCGGTGGGACGCGGTGGGCGCGGGGCCACAGGCACGTTTCTGCGCCCTGTCTCCACAGGGCCGATGACGTCGCTGGGCGCAGCCGCGGGCGGGCCCGCACCCTGGTGGAGAGCCGCCGGCGGCGGCGCCGCAGTACCGCCGTACCACTCGTGCGGGGTACCGGCCGGGGGCTGGGAGAGCTGCTGCGCCAACGGCCGCCGGAACGGTCGATAGGCCGTGGGGATGGGCGGGGGACGGGCGTAGGACAGCGTGGAGACATGCGAAGGAGAGGGCGATGCCGGTGGAGATGCCTGTGAGGCAGGCGCCTGATCCAGCGGGGCACCGCAGAGGACAGCCGGGCCAGTGGGAGCAGTCGGAGGAGACGCTGACCATCCCGGCAGTGGCGGCGTCCGGGGGCTCGGCGGCTCCAGAGCCGGAGGAGAAGGACCCTGACGTCGGAGGCCACGGTAGGAGCCAGGGGCGAGGCAGGCGGCCCGGGTCAGACCGGCGACGGGGCGCAGGCCGGTGTGGGACGGCCGAGACGTCTCCTTCCCTCCCCTGAGGCCCTCCGCCGGTGAGCCTGCGCAGTCCGGTGCTGAGACGCAGCCGGGGAGAGGAGAAGGAGCCCGGGGGCGGCGCGCTCGGGGCGTCCCGCCCAGGTCCTGGCCGTCACCGGCGCCCGCGGGGGCCTGGGGGCCAGCGTCCTGTTGCTGCACCTGGCGTGGGCGCTGGGCCGCGCGGGCAGACGGGTGGCGATGATGGACCTCGACCCCACCGGCGGCCTGGACCTCCTGTGCGGGCAGAGCGTCCTGACCGGGCTGCGCTGGGCGGACCTGCCGGCCGAGGAGTCGGCCTTCCGGCCCGGCCACCTCGTCGGAGCCCTGCCCGCGTGGCACGCCATGCCGGTCCTCACCGGGGATGTGCGCGGAGGCCCCCTGCCGTGTGCGGCGGCGGTCCTGGAGGCGATGCGGGCCGAGCACGACGTCGTGCTGGTGGACCTGCCCGCGGGGCTCCCCCGCCCCCGGGCGCCGGGGTCCTCATCCTGACCGGGCTCGACCTGCGCTCGGCCGTCGCCGCCGAGAGCATCGCCTCGCGACTGCGGGGCACGGCGCCCGGCGGTCGCGAGGTCACTGTCGCCGATGCTGAAGCCGCCGCGGCCGCCGACGCCGCTGCTGGGGTGCCGGTCTGGCTCGTGGCGCGCCAGGTGGGTGAGGACGTCGTCGTCGAGGGACCTCGAGCTCATCACCGGCTGCCCGGTCCTGGGGCAGGTCCCCACCGACCGGGTCCTGGCCAGCGGCTGGCCCTCGGAGAGGACCCGGTGCGGGCCCGCTCAGCCTTCCGGCGCGCCGCGAGCGCCCTGGCCCGCGAGCTGCTGCCCCGGCTCGCCGACGCCGCAGCGCCGGTGAACCGGTCAGTCAGCCAGACAGCGAGACAGACCGGGGAATCAGTCCGTCCATCAATCCGGCAATCAGCTGAGGAGGCAGTCATGACCCCGGAGAGTCCCAACCAGCCCAGAGTTCCCGGCCCTCCCGGCGAGGGTGGGACGGACGACCCCTGAGCTGGTCCGCGTCCGCAGTGCCCTGGCCCGTGGCGTGGGCCTGGAGGAGGCCCTCAACGATGCCGCCGCCCCGCCACCGGACGGGTGGGGATGGCCCGCTGGGTCAGCGGGTGCGTGCCGACGTCGACGGCGCCGGGCCGCTCCTCCAGCCCCTCATCGAGACCGACGGTGTCACCGACGTCCTCGTCAGCGACGGGCGCACCTGGATCGACCGGGGACACGGCCTCGAACCCGTCCCCGCGGCCACCATGGACGAGCCCGAGGTGCGGGCCCTGGCCGTGCGCATGGCGGCCTCCGCCCACAAGCGTCTCGACGACGCCTGCCCCGTTGTCGACGCCACTCTGCCCGACGGCACCCGCCTCAACGCGGTCCTGCCGCCCCTGAGCGCCGATGGCACTCTCATCAGCCTGCGCACCAAGCGGCGCCGCGGCTTCACCCTGGACGAGCTGACCGCTGCCGGCACGATCGCCCCCGGCCTGGACGAGGTCCTGGCCGCCCTGGTGGCCGGCCGCGCCAGCTGCCTGGTCACCGGCGCCACCGGCACCGGCAAGACCACCCTCCTGGCCGCCCTGCTCTCACTCGTCCCGGCCACCGAGCGCATCGTGTGCATCGAGGAGGCCAGTGAGCTGCGCCCCCGCCACCCCCACGTCGTCCACCTCCAGGAGCGCGGCGCCAACGTCCAGGGCGTCGGGGCGGTCGCCATGACCTCCCTGGTGCGTACCGCCCTGCGCATGCGGCCCGACCGGATCGTGCTGGGAGAGTGCCGCGGCCCCTGAGGTGCGCGATGTCCTCGCCGCCCTCAACACCGGCCACGAGGGCGGCTGGGCCACCCTCCACGCCAACTCTCCTGCCGACGTCCCCGCCCGCCTGACCGCCCTGGGGGCCCTCGCGGGACTCGACGAGGCGGCCGTCGCCGCCCAGGCGGCCAGCGCCCTCGACGCCGTCGTCCACCTGCGCCGGCAGGCCGGCACCACCGGGGCACGCCGGTACGTCGCCTCCATCGGAGTGCTGCGGCGCGGGGTGAGCCCGGCCGGAGCGGTGCTCATCTGCGAGGAGGCCCTGCACGTGACGGGCGACGGCCGCCTCAGACCCGGCCCGGCCGTATCAGCGTTGCGGGAGCGGATCGGCCCGCAGGCCCTGGCCCGCACCGGCCTTGACGGACTGCCCGGGCGGGGAGAGGAGACCGGTATGACGGGCGCGACCAACTGGGTGGGCGCGGCCTGCGTGACGGGCACGGCCGCGATCCCACCCCCGGCAGCCCGCCTGGCCGGGCTGGTGGGTGGGACGGCGGGAGGCCCGGTGCCGGGCGCCTGGATCGCGGCGGTCCTGGTCGCCCTGGCCGCCGCCGTGCTCCCTGCTGCCGGCCCGACGCGACCTGCCCCGCGGCTGGACCACGGGCGTCCCCGAGGCCCAGGTGCGCCCGACGATGCGGCAGGCGGCGCTCGACGCGCTGCGCTCCCGACATACCGGGGCACCAGAACCGGACCTCGGCCTGCTGCTCACCGAGGTCGCCAGCCTCCTGCGCGCCGGCGCGACCCCGCAGCGGGCCTGGACGCGCGCCTGCGGGCGCGCCGGCCTCACCGAGGGCGCCGAGCCCGACGAGGACGGCGTCCCACCCGTGCTGCGCGCGCTCGCGGACCTTCAGCACGACTCGTGGCTGCCCCGATGGAGCAAGGGGCGCCTGCGCTGGCACCCGCCCCCGCGCGGCCGGCGGGCCCGGCAGAGGCGGGCCACCGCCGCCGGGGTGCCGGGCGCCGTCGCCTCCTGCCGACTGTCGACCGCCCTGGGGAGCGCCGCTGGCCGACATCCTCCAGACCGTGGCCGGTGGGGTGGCCGAGTCCGGTCGCGCCGAGGCCTCCCGCCGGGCCGCCCTGGCCGGCCCCCCGCACCACTGCCCGGCTCTCTGGCCCTGCCTGCCCGTGGTCGGCCTGGGGCTGGGGATGCTCATGGGCGCGACCCCGCCTCCCTCCTGCTCGACGGCGGACTCGGCAGCGCCGTGGGGGCGCTGGGCGTCGGGCTCATGGTTGTGGGGCACCTGGCGACCCGGCGCCTCATCCGCGCCGCGACTGCTGAGGGCGACGTCGTCGATGAGGCCCTGGTCCTGGACCTGGCCGCGGCCGCTCTGAGTGCCGGAGCCTCAGTACCTGGTACTCACCGCCCTTGGGCGTGGCCCTGGAGGAGGAGGGGCCCGGGGTCGTGGGGACGGGCTCTGCTGCTGGGCGCCCCGTGGGAGGAGGGCCTGGCAGGCGCCCGAGGACGATCGGTGGAGGGCACAGCGCTCCCGCCTGGAGTCCTGCCTGCGCCCCGGCTGGGAGGACGGGGCCTCACCGGCCGCCCTCCTGGCGGCGACGGCGGCGAGCCTGCGCGCGGGGAGGCACGCCCGCGACGAGGAGGCTGCCGAGGCGCCTCGCGGTGCGCCTGGTCCTGCCGCTGGGGCGCCTGCCACCTGCCGGCCTTCGTCATCCTGGGGATCGCGCCGGTCGTCGCCTCGGTCGGCATGAGCATGCTCAGTGGGTGAAGGCACTCGTCCGAGGCACGCTCAAGCGGGTACTCCTGCCCTCTTGGGTGCGTGGACCCCGGCGGCCTGGCACGATGGGGGCATGGCACTGTCGAAGAAGCTGCTGAGCCGCGACGAGGTCGTGGTGCGGCACATGCACACCCACATCAAGGGTCCTCCTGTGGCGGTTCGTCGTCGAGATCCTCCTGCTCGTGGTCGGCGTCGTCGCCTCGGTCATGGCCCCCACCACCTGGCAGCCCTGGGGCATCGTGGCGATCTGGGTGGTGATCCTGGTCGTGAGCGTCCCCCTGCTGCTCCTGCCGTGGCTGCAGTGGTACATGCACACCTACACCATCACCACCAAGCGCATCATCACCCGCTCCGGCATCGTCAGCCGCGTCGGCCACGACCTGCCCCTGACCCGGATCTCCGACATCCAGCTGGACAAGGACGTCACCGACCGTTTCTTCGGCTGCGGCACGCTGGCCCTGCAGACCTCCGCCGATGACCCGCTCCTGCTGCACGACGTCCCCCACGTGGAGACGGTCCAGGTCGAGATCTCCAACCTGATCTTCAACGACACCCAGGGCGCCATCGACGCCGACCCCCGCAGCTGAGCGGCACCGAGGCGCAGATACAGGGGCGATAGCGCCGATACGCGCAGATCGAAGACGGCGGCCGCCGGTCCCCTGAGGGGCCGGCGGCCGCCGTCTGATCCTGGTGATCGGGTCAGTCGAGGGTCTCGACGACGCCGACCGCCTGGGCCACACCGGTCAGGGTGGCGGCGATGCGCACGGCCTCCCAGACCTGCTCGGTGCTCAGACCCTCGCCGCGCACCGTGGCCTCGTGGGCGGTCACGCACTTCTCGCAGCCGTTGATGGTGGACACGGCCAGGCTCCACAGCTCGAAGTCGACCTTCTCCACGCCACCGGAGGTGCCGATGATGTTCATGCGCAGGCCCATGCGCTCGTTCTCGTAGGCCGAGCCCAGGAAGTGGCGCGTGCGGTAGGCGACGTTGTTCATCGCCATGATGGAGGCGGCGCCCAGGGCGGCGCTGATGGCCTCCTCGGACAGGTGGGTGCGGGCGTCCTCCATGACCTGGACCAGCACGGACTCGTTGCGGGTCGCGGCGGCTGCGGCCACGAAGGTGCCCCACTGCTGCTGCTCGGTCAGCGAGGAGGAGCGGGACAGGGTGGACAGGTTCAGGGAGAGGTCCTTGGCCCACTCGGGCAGGGCGGAGCGCAGGTTGTCAATGCTCATGGGTTCTCGTTTCGTCGTCGTTCAGGTGGTGAGGTCGGGGACGGGCGGTGGCCCGTCAGCCCATCTGGCCCAGGGCGTCGATGGTGGCGGCGCCGGCCTGCCAGTTGCAGGCGCACAGCTCGTCGGACTGGAGGGCGTCGAGCTGGCGCAGGACCTCCTCGGTGTTGCGGCCCACGGAGTCGGCGGTCACGGAGACCGACTGGATGACGTTGTGGGGGTCGATGATGAAGGTGGCGCGGTCGGCCTCACCGGTGGCGCGCTTGATGCCCAGGGCCTCGGTGAGCTCGCGGTTCAGGTCGCTGGCCATGGGGAAGGGCAGGTCCTGGAGCTTGTCGTGGCTGCGGCGCCAGGCGTAGTGGGTGTACTCGTTGTCCACCGAGACGCCCACGACCTCGCAGTCGCGGTCCTTGAAGTCCTGGTAGAGGTCGCCGAAGGCGGCGATCTCGGTGGGGCACACGAAGGTGAAGTCCTTGGGCCAGAAGAAGACGACGCGCCAGGTGCCGGCGGGGACCTGGGAGGAGACGGTGGTGAAGTAGTCCTCGGGCTTGCTGGCCTCAACCTCCTTGAGGTTGCCGGGAACGACGGCGGTGAGCTCGTAGGCGGGGAACTGGTCTCCGATGGTGAGAACGGCCATGGGTGCCTCCTGAATGATGCGAATCGCGGTGCGAGTTGGTGCGAGTTGGTGCGGGTCTGCGCTGGCCTGCACCGGCCCGGGTGGGGCCGGTGCGGGGCGGCTCCGTCGAGTCCTACCGTAAGGCGCCAGCCTCATAGGCGCAACTAAACCGTATCCTATTTTTAAGAAGGTTTACCTTATCTGGTGACGTCGTGGTGACATGCTGCGGTGACCCGGCCGGAGCCCGGCTGCTCCGCCCGCTCTGTTGGAATGAGTCGCCGTCACGCGGTGTTGCCTCACTGTTGCCCCACTGTCGCCGCACCCCCGCGCAACCAGGTCAGGAGAAGCCATGAGTCCTCGTCTCAGCCGGATCAGCGTCCTCGAGCAGGTCCCTCTCTTCGAGGGAGGGACGTTCGCCAGACCCTGGGAGGGACCTCGTCCGCCTGGGGCGCGGCCTGGAGGAGTCCGGCTACCACCGCCTCTGGCTGGCCGAGCACCACAGCACCGGCTCCTTCCTGTCCTCGGCACCCGACCTGCTCATGATGCACATCCTGGACGCCACCGACCGCATCCGGGTGGGCTCGGGCGGCGTCATGGCCATGCACTACGGCTCGCTCCAGATGGCCGAGCGCTTCGCCACCCCTGGCCACCCTCCACGCCGGCCGCGTGGACATGGGGCTGGGTCGCGCCCCCGGTGGGGACATGCGTGCGGCTGCCGCCCTCAACCAGGGCCGCGTCATCGACCCCGACGCCATCAACGCCCTCATCGAGGAGACGGTCGCCCTCCTGCGCGACGATCTGCCGGCCTCCCACCACTACGCCTCCGTCGAGGTCCGCCCCGCCGGCCCAGATGCCGGAGGTCTGGCTCCTGGGCTCCTCAGGGCAGTCGGCCGCCTGGGCCGGAGTCCACGACCTCAACTACGCCTACGCCCAGTTCTTCACCGGCCGCCAACAGGTCGAGATCATGAACCACTCACGCGCCCACCTCCCCGAGGGGCTCCGGGCGCGGATCCATCCACGGGGGTCAGACCCTCTCCGCCCTGTGCGTCAGCGCCGCCGCCACCCGTGAGGATGCCCGCGAGCAGGCCCTGGTCGCCGCCGACGCCCGCTTCAGCCTGCGCACCGGCCGCCCCATGCGCTTCCGAGACCCGGCCACCCTCGACGCCGCCTACCGCGCCGAGGTCGAGCGCTACCTCGAGCGCGACACCGCCATCATCGTGGGCACCTACGACGAGGTCGCCCAGGCCCTGTCCTCCTTCGCCGAGAACCACGGCACCGAGGAGGTCATGCTCATCAGCTACATCGACGACGTCGAGGTCAAGAACCCGCCAGTACGCCGAGCTCGCCGCCCGCCTCCTGTGAGCCGGCGGGCTCTTGTGTCCTCACGTCTGAGGCGCTCAGAGGTCATGGTTCGACGTCGGCTCCGCCCCTCCCACCCGACGGTCTACTCCACGAGGGTTGGGATCTACTGGCCAGGGGTTGGGGGTACTGCACGAAGGCCCCACCTGCCTGGAGTATCCCCAGCTCTCCTTGGTAGCTCCCACCCTCGTGCAGTACAGGCCAGTCACCATCCGAGCGAGGACGCGCAGCCCAACCAGCATCTGTCGTGGAGGCGAGCAGCGACAATCAGCTCCGATCCACCCGCGCCACACCGGTGCCTTGCGATGCAAGACGCCCTGCACTGGGTTGGGGCCTCTGGTCGGGACCGCCCGCCGGTGTCGTGAGATGTCATGCCCCGAAGTTCTTGGAAGCCAGGAGACAACACACCTGCGAACCGGCGGGCGCTCTGGCGCTCTTCCGTGCGGCGGGGCGCCGGAGATGAGCAGCGCCCGCGTTACGGTCGGTTCCATGAGCCCCGCGAGCGCCCGGTCCGCCTCTGAGTCCTCCTCCTTCCCGCCTCCGGCGGCCACGCCCGAGCAGGCGGCGAGCCTGCGGGCGGACCTGGCCGACTCCGGCTGGGGCGTGGAGGCGGTGGCCGCCCTCCTGGGTGAGGCCGCCGACGCCGCCCTGCGCCGCGAGATCCGCCTGCCCGCCCTGCGAGCCGTGCGTGCCGCCCTGGCCGCCGGGGCCGCCGCCTCGCCCGTGGCCGTCCTGACCGCCCTGTTCATGCTCGGTGAGCCGGTCCCCGCCACCGCCCTCGACGCCGCCCTGCCCCGCACAACGGCGGCGGGCGCCACCGCCATCGGCCTGGTCGGCGAGCCTGACGAGACCGGCTGCGTCCGTGCCCTGGTCGACCTGCGCCCCCACGAGGCCGTCGACGACGCCGGTGAGGTTCGTTGGTGGGTGGCCTCCGACCTGGGCGAGCTCGTCACCGGCCGGGCCCTGGCCCCCGATCACGTCCTGGGCGTCGGCGGCGCCGGCCTCACCTTGGCGGGCCTGACCCGCGCACGCCCGTGCGCACCGCCCTGGACCTGGGCTGCGGCTGCGGCATCCAGACCCTCTACCTGCTGCGTCACGCCGAGCACGTGGTGGCCACCGACATCTCCGTGCGCGCCCTGGCATTCACCGCCTTCAACGCGGCCCTGGCCGGCGTGAGCGTCACCGGTGCTTCAGGCGCTGGCTCCGACATCGCCCCCAGTTCCGGCCTCGACTCAGAGGCCGACGCCGCCTCCGGCTCGGACTCAGCCCCCGACACCGCCTCGGGTGTCGGTCGCCTGGAGCTCCTGCACGGCTCCCTCCTGGAGCCGGTGGCCGGTCGCCGCTTCGACCTCATCGCCTCCAACCCGCCCTTCGTCCTCACCCCGCCGGCGGTGCGCGAGGCCGGCCTGCCCCTCATGGAGTACCGCGACGCCGGCGGCCCCATCCTGCCGGGGGCTCGTCGCCGGGACTCGGCGAGCACCTCGAGCCCGGGCGCTACCGCCGTCATGCTCGGCAACTGGGAGCACCGTGGCACCGGCTCGTGGCGCGACGCCGTGGCCGCCTGGCTCCCCGAGGGGCCTCGACGCCTGGGTCCCTTGAGCGCGAGTTCCAGGGACCCGGTGGAGTACGCCACCATGTGGCTGCGCGACGGTGGCCTGACCCCGAGCGCGACCCGGAGGCCTTCGACTGCCGCCCTGAGGCGTGGATCGACGACTTCGAGGCCCGCGACGTGCGGGGTGTCGGCTTCGGCTACCTCATCGTCCACCGTCCCCGGCACCCCCGCGAGCCCTGGCGCCTCCTGGAGGAGGTGACCACCTCCGGTCAGAGGGGGTCCTGGGGCCGCACGTCGCCGAGGTGCTGGAGGTGCGCGAGCGCCTCGCCGGCCTCGACGACGACGCCGTCGCCGCCCTCCGCCTGCTCCTGGCCCCCGACGTCACCGAGGAGCGCCACCTCATCCCGGGTGCCGCCGAGCCCACGGTCATCCTGCTGCGTCAGGGCGGGAGGGCTGGGGCGCACCCTGCAGGCCTCCACGGCGGTGGCCGCCCTGGCCGGGCGTGGCCGACGGCGAGCTGAGCGTCGGGCAGGTCGCCTCCGCGGTCGCCGCCCCTCAGTGAGCTGAACGCTGTCGATGCGCCGCGCTGCGCGCGGAGATGGTCGAGGTGACCCGTCATCTCCTGACCACGGGATTCCTGCGCCCAGGAAAGTGACAATGGGGCTGAATGGGGCTTTGAGGGAAATGAATGACGGCGAACGTCCCGGTGGGTATGAATCCGTTCTGAGACATCTCGCCGGGTTTGTTGTTGTCTTTCCTCTATCGTCGTGACGCCTCCGTCATCAATGAGATACAACTGAAATCCATTCTGTTCCGCGTCATTTCAGGGGAAAGTGGCTGCCGCGTGCAATGATGCGCGATTGTTGCCCTATGAGCCGATTCTGAGGGTGTTGAGGAAGAGGTCGGATGACCCTACATTCCTCAGCAGTCACAGTTTGTCGTGCGCTCCCCGCGCACCCGTCCCTCGCGATCGGAATCATCGGCATGTCCCAGTCATCACGTCGCCCACAGCGCGGGCGCGAAGGACTACTGCGCAGATTCTTTGCGGTGGTCGGTTCTCTTGCTGTCGTCCTGGTGACCATGGTGTCGCTCCCGTGGACGACTCCGCCCGCGGATGCTTCCACCGGTGACCTCAGTATTCCTCTGGGGGACACCTCGGTGCAGATCGGCTATGTGCGTACGGTCGATACCGTTGATCAAATTTACGACGAGGGCTCGTGGGCCCTGCCCTGGGCCTGGGGGTGGAGCCGTTCGTGCATCCGCTACTCGCCGGGAAGCAACTACTACTGGACTGACCACGTCCACGGCAGTAGCGGACAGTACGCGGCAGTTGCCTATGGACGCCCCGGACAAGAACTGAGCTCCTGCCCCGGCTACTACCGCGGTGAACCGGGTGACCAGCAGACTTCGCTGGGTTTCCAGCCCTCCAACACCACGAGTGTCAAAGCCGGAAACGTCTTCCTCGTGGGGCGGATGCGCCACGTCAACAGGCCGGTCTACTCCGACAACAGCTCCGTGACCAACCCCTCCCAGGGCAAGGGCACCACCTACTACGGCAGCTTCAACATCAACACCGCCCAGACGATTCAGGCCGACTTCCCGTGGTCCGAGTTCGACACCACCAACACGTGCGCCGGAAAGCTCGACTCGGACGGCAAGCTCATCATCGGCGACTACGCCACTGAACAGCAGGTGGTGAGGACTCCGTACGCCCTACGACCAGTACGGGAGGGTCGGCTACTACGATGGGTACACCTACACCTACATGTACCAGAACGGCTCCCTGGTCTGGTTCAACGGTGTTATGACCCAGGACTTCACCGACAAGCTCGGACACAGCTGCTCCGACGACATCCTCGACATCAAGTCCGACCGCTCCGACACCGCCTGGACGGACCCCAACACCGGCATCAAGTACAAGCTCAAGCTGTGGGGATTCGTCAACAACGGAGACAACCAGGAGTGCCGCCCTCGACATGGAGAAGGCGGAGACCTCCAACCTGGAGGAGCGCTTTCATCACCCGTGAGCGGGCCGTCTCCTACGGCTGCCTCTACGGCTCCATCGAGCAGGAGCGCCCGGTGACCTTCGCCAAGGACGTCAAGGCGGACTCATCGGTTCAAGGATCGTTGACGATCCCCACCTTCAACTACGTCAACGCCTCGCCGCAGGGGAGCTACGGTGCGCAGAACTGGGGGACCCCCAAGTCCCTGACCCCCACCTGGGGCGGTGCGGACGTCGACCCCACGAGCTACACCCTGCTGGCCCCTCAACGACGCCGCCACGGTGCAGGGAGGCGGGCACCACCCGCAGGCCTCCGTCGACCGCAGGACCGGTGACGTCTGGTCCACCGGCTGGTTCCTGCGCGACGTCACTTGCACGGTGGGGCACGGGCACTACCCCGCTGCTGCGCCGCGACGGAACCACCCGCCTGGACAAGTCCGACTCGTGAACCTCGACCAGCGCACCATCCGCCTCGATGAGACCCAGCTGGCCGAGCGCCAGGAAGAGGTCGCCGTCAAGTGCGTCTGGCACAACGAGTACGTCGTCGGCCGTGGGCGCGTCACCCTCGTCAACATCGTCGATGGCGGCAGCGCCAGGCCCGAGCAGTGGACCTTGACCGCCAAGCCCGCCACCGATGGGCTCTTCGGGCAGAAGACCATCACCGGCGCCAGCGGCACGTCGGCCGTCAGCAAGGTCTACACCGCCGGCGGCACCCTACGGCCTGTCCGCGGGCAACGGCCCCTGAGGGCTACTCGCAGAACGGCCCCTGGGTCTGCACCAACGACGACGGCAGCACCGTGCCCGTCAGCGCGGACAACAAGTTCGTGCTCGGTGAGGGCAAGAACGTCACCCTGCGTCGTGCACCAGAAGCCCCAGCAGACCCCCGTCAGCGCGGTCAAGAGCGTTGAGGGCGCCTCCGACGCCGCCACGGCCGGCTCCTACTCCCTGAGCTACACCTGCACCCCGGGCCCCGACGGCAAGGGCACCTCCACCGGCAAGATCACGGTGGACGCCAAGGGCAACGTCGCGGACCCTGCCCGCCCAGCGCGTGGGCGCCACCTGCACCGTCACCGAGGGATGCTCGTGACGCCAGGGACTCAAGCAGCCCGCAAACCTCCGCCGGCGGAAGCGTCAGCTGGAAGGACCCGGCCGCCTTCAAGGTGGTCACCAACCCGGGCAACCAGGAGAGGGAGCTCGCCTCCACCGCCGTGGCCCCGGCGCAGGGGCAACGCCGGCGGTGTCACCTTCACCGTGCCCGACTCGCGCGGGCGCCGTGCGGATCAAGGTCGTCAACTCCGTCGTCCCGCACGCCGGTATCGACAAGACCTTCAGCAAGGTCACCAAGAGCACCGAGAAGGTCAACGGTCGCACCACCTTCGACCAGACCTACACCATCACGGTGACCAACCCCTCCGCCAAGTCGGGCCTCACCTACGACCTCAACGACGCCTGGCAGGTCCCCACCGGGGTCACCGTCCACAAGGTCAGCATCTCCGGTGGCGCCATCAACGGCACTGAGACGCCTCAGGCCGGGGTCCCCTACGTCAAGACCGGCATCTCCCTGCCCGCGGGCCAGAAGCACATCTACACGGTGGTGCTCAACGTCTCCGGTCCCGACGCCGGCCTGCCCGGCATCCAGGGAACCTGCACCCCCGGCGCCGTCGGTCAGGGCAAGGCCATCTACAACAAGGCCTCAGTGACCACCAAGGGCGACGGGCAGCCCAAGGAGGCCGCGGCCTGCGGCACCCTGCCCATCAACCCCCAGTTCAAGGCCTCCAAGACCCCGCTCGACGTGGTCCGTAACAGTGACGGCACCTTCACCTCCAGCTACACGGTGACGGTCACCAACACCTCCCTGGTCGCCAGCCCGGTGGCCGCCGACCTCACCGACACCCCGCAGATGCCCACCGGCACCCGCCTGAGCCGGATCAAGGTCCTGGAGAAGGGAGTCGACGCCCAGGGTGTCACCCTGCCCGCCATCAACCCTGCCAACGGAACCCTCAACGGCTCGATCACCCTCATCAAGGGCGGCACCGGCGAGAGCCTCGCCGCCGCTCCCCGGGCCGGGGCCGATGGTGGTAGCCGCACCTTCACGATGCAGATGACCTTCACGGTCCGTGAGAACACCCCGGGCTTCAATGAGGCCGACTTCCAGTGTGGTCACCAGCGCGCCGACGGCAAGCCCTCCGGCCTGGTCAACACCATCGCCATGGAAGGTGACACCGACGGTGACGGGAACAACCACGGCTGCCTGTCCACCGCTGGCAAGCTGAAGTTCTCCAAGGAGGTCGCCACCAGCCGGGCAACGGCTCGACCTTCGACGTCGTCTACACCGTGAGCGTGGTCAACGAGGGATCGCTGAGCGCGTCCACCGGACCGATCAACGACAAGCCCTCCTTCGCCCCCGGGCTCAACCCGACCCTGGTCAAGGTGCAGCGTGAGATGGGGCCGACCCGGACGGTCAACGCCCAGGCCGACGGCTCCTACCGCCTGTCGGACAACGAGACCCTCTACTCGGGTCTGACGATCCGCTACACCGTCACCTTCACGGTGAAGATCGACCCGTCGGCCACCGGATACCGCGATGAGCTGCTGTCCCTGCACCACGGACAAGGAGCGCCTCGTTCCCGGCCACGGCCTGTACAACAAGGTCGTACCTCAGACGGGCAAGGACGCCGACACCCGGCCCGACCACGACGTGGCCTGCGCCAACGTCTCACCCAATGCCGGCAAGCGCATCCTGTCGATCGTCAAGACCGGCAGCCAGGGCCCCCTGGACGACGCGGCCTTCGCCCTCACCCGATGGACCCTCCACCCCGGGTGCCAAGCCCCTGACCAACGGTGTGACCTTCACCGGTGGCAGGGAACCGGAACCTTCACCACCACGGGACTGGCCATCAACCGCGAGTACTGGCTGGTGGAGACCAAGGCTCCCGCCGGGCACCAGCTCATGGCCGAGCCGGCCCGCTTCAAGGTGACCGACACGGGCATCGAGCTCATCACCGCCACTCCCGGCGGCTCGGCCCCTGACGGTCTCGCGCAGCAGTGCCAGCAAGTCCGACGACACCATCACCGTCCGAGACCTCCAGATCGGCACCCTGCCACTGTCCGGTGGACGCGGAATCGGTATGAACATCGCCGTCGGAATCGCGGCCATCACCGGCGCCGGCCTGCTGGCGCTGCGCCAACGAAAGACTTCCTCGTTCGGGCGTCCAGCCTGATCGCGAGGAGAACCCACGACTCCGCTCCGTCGCGCGCGGGTCACCCCTTCTATCCCTCATTCATCCCAACAACACAGGAGAGAACAGCAATGCACTCCTCAACACGCGCCGGGGCCTCGGCCTCGCCGCTGCGATGACGCTCGCCGCCGGCGCGCCTCGTCGCCCCTGACCGGCGCGGCGGCACCCGCTGACCCGAACGGCTCCACCATCGACCCCGACGCAGCCACCACGCTGACCGTCCACAAGTGCGAGCAGACTGACACCAACGGCGTCAAGGGAGGGACCGGTAACGAGGACCCCCAGGCCGAGTGCAAGCCCTGTCTCCGACGTCGAGTTCACCATCACCAAGCTGAACGTGGACCTGACGACCTACGACGGCTGGAAGACCCTCGCGGACCTCAAGGGTGACGTGGTCGAGGCCGGTGCCCTCAAGAGCTACCACCGTCCAGAAGATCACCACCGGTGCTGACGGTCTGGCCTCCTTCACCGACGCCCAGACCGAGGTCGGTGCCTACCTCGTCAGCGAGACGCGCACCCCGGACAAGGTCATCCCGGCCGAGGACTTCGTCGTCACCCTGCCGATGACCAACCCGCAGGACACCGCCAAGTGGAACTACAACGTCCACGTCTACCCCAAGAACACCCTCTCCGGTGTGGACAAGCAGGTGACCGACAGCCGGCCCCGGCTCCGGGCGCGACCTCACCTACACCATCACCACCTCCATCCCGAAGGTGGACTACCCCGGCGGTGCCCGCATTAAGCGCTACGAGGGTCGTTGACCGCCTCGACAAGCGCATCAACAAGGACGCCCTCACCCCGGTCGTCAAGATCGTCGGTCAGAACGAGGTGACCCTGGCGAACGGCACCGACTACACCCTCATCACCGCCGAGGGCAAGGACCACAACTGGGCCACCATCCAGCTCACCGAGGAGGGCCGCCGCAAGGCCTCCGAGGGCTCGCTACAACGGCAACGGCGAGACCAAGCTCCAGGTGACCCTGACCGCCAAGTTCGACGCCGCCGTCAACCCTCGAGGGCGACCTGTCCAACACCGCGGGCCTCATCCCCAACGACAGCCCCAACTTCACCTGGGATCCGAACAACCCCGGCACCACCACGGACATCCCGGCATCCCCACCACCCCCGTGCTCTCAAGTACGGCAAGGTGGTTCTCACCAAGACCGGTACGGACGACCTGGGCTGACAAGACCAAGTACAACGGCGCCCAGTTCCAGGTCTACGAGTGCACCAAGACCGCCAGCGGTGCCACGCTGCGTGACTCCGACCCCAGCACCCAGACCGTCGACCCGCTGACCATCGGTGGGGAGAAGACCTTCACCACCGCCGGCCAGGGCACCGTGGAGATCAACTACCTGCGCGCCAACGACTACGTCAACGGTGCGAAGAAGGACCAGCTGACCGACGAGGACTACTACTGCCTCGTGGAGACCAAGGCCCCCGAGGGGCTACAACCTCCAGGCCGACCCGCTCCCCTTCCGGGTCCTGGCTGAGAAGGCCGAGAAGAAGGCCGCGACCGAGGTGACCGTCACCGACGTCCCGAAGAACGCCGGCTTCCGCCTGCCGCTGACCGGTGCCAACGGCGTCATCTTCCTGACCGTCTCCGGCGCCCTGCTGGTGGCCGGTGGCGCGGTGGTCGCCTACGCCAACAAGCGCCGTCACGTTGCCAAGCACTGACAGCCCCTGGCAGCCACTGGCAGCCACTGAGGTGACCGGCCCCAGCCGGGCCGTCATCACGCTGACTGCTTCCTCATGGGGGAGGCGGGAGAACCCGTCTCCCCCACAAGGGCGTCGCAGGGATCCTCCCTGCCAATCGTTAAAGCCACAACCGATTCCCCCACCGTCTCTCGCAGCGAGCTCCGCAGACAACCCGACCCAGGAAGGCACGGTTCTCCGTGACAGCGCTACTCCCATCACTTCGTGACCGCATCACCCAGTCCCGCACCAGCCAGGCCCAGGGGGAGCCCGATTCGGCGCGGCCGCGCAGTCCGGCCCCGACGGCCTCGGCTCGCCCGGAGACCGACTCGAAGAAGGCGGCCCGTCGCAAGGTCCTGCGCGAGCGCTTCCTGACCTGGCTGCCCGCTGGTCCTGGTCCTCGTCGGCGTCGCCGTCCTCCTGTACCCGGTCATGGCGACCCAGCACAACAACGACGAGCAGCAGCGCCTGGCCAAGATGTACACCGCCACGGTGAACTCGGCCGGCCCGGAGACCATCGCCATGAGCGCGCCTCCGCCGAGACCTACAACAACAACCTGGAGAGCGCGCGATCCTCGACCCCTGGCTCGAGTCGCAGCGCCCCTGACACCCCCAGTACCAGGCCTACCTCCACGAGATGGACATCGACCCGGTCATGGCCCGGATCGTCATCCCTCCATCCACGTGAGCCTGCCCATCTACCACGGCACCGACAGCCGCACCCTGGCGGAGGGAGTCGGGCACCTGTTCGGCACGAGCCCGCCGGTCGGGCGGCCCCTCCACCCACTCGGTCCTCACCGGTCACACCGGGCTGTCCACCGCGACCATGTTCGACAACCTCAACCAGCTCAAGAAGGGCGACGTCTTCTACGTCTCCTCCCTGGGGCAGACCCTCGAGTACGAGGGTCAACGACATCACCGTCGTCAAGCCCGAGGAGACCGACTCCGCGCAAGGTCCCCGGACGCGATCTGGTCACCCTCATCACCTGCACGCCCCTACGGCGTCAACTCCCACCGCCTCCTGGTCACCGGTGAGCGCGTCCCCATGGACCCCACGGCCGCCGCGGCCGAGGAGGCCAAGGCCCTGCCCGCCCCCATGCAGACCTGGATGAGGCCATCATCGTCGCCGTCGTCATCATCCTGGCCGTCGTCGTCGGAATCCTCGTGCGCCTGTGGTGGACGCGCCGTCGCCGCTCCCGGGGTGCCGCTGGGCGAGCCGTCAGGGCTCCAGCCGCCCGCGAGGCAGGCCGCGGTGATGACTCAGCCGCGGCGAGGACTCACGACGGCGGCGCCCGAGCGCTGGCCCGGACGCCCCTGCAGGACGTCGTCGGCTCCGCCGGGGCCGCCGGGGCAGCCGTGGCCGATGCGCAGTTCACCGACGAGACCAGCGAGCTCGAGGTCATCAGTCCATCGGCCGCCGCGGGGCAGAGCGCCGGAAGCGACGCCTCTCCCGGACCTGAAGGACGCGCCCACTGAGCACGCAGGAACCGCGGACCGCCTCCCCTACGGGCCGATCACCCCCGGCCGCAGAGGGCCAGGGGAGGATCCGTTCAGTGACCTGGAGGCGCGTGAGTCGTGAGCAGTCCCGCACAGGAATCGCTGCTGACTTCCTATTGGTTGGTGCGTGCAAGAACCTACGATCGGCCGGTGGCCTCCTTCCAGTCGCAGTCCTCCCGCTCCCTGGGACAGCTGCGCCTGCGCGGGGGCCTGCTGGCCCTGTCCTGCCTGGCGGCGACGCTGGGCCTGTGGGGGCTGTTCGTGTTCACCCACACCGGCCAGGCCCTCGACGCCATGGCCCTGGAGGGCTCGGAGATCGGCTCGCACTACGTCAGCGCCCACGCCCGCAGGCTCCTGTCGGTGGTGTCCATGCCGGCGGCCGTCGTCCTGGTGGTGACGATCCTCGTCATCGGTCTGCTGCGACGCAGCCACCGGCGCGCGGTGTGGGCCGTCGTCGCCGTGGTCGGGGCCAACCTGACCACCCAGATCCTCAAGTACCAGTTCCTGTGGCGGCCCGACTTCAACATCACCGAGCGGTGGGACAACGCCAACACCCTGCCCTCGGGGCACACCACCATGGCGGCCTCGGCCGCGGTCGCCCTCATCCTGCTGTCCGGGCGGCGCTGGCGGCCGCTGGCGGCCTGGGCCGGGGACTGTTCACCATCGCCATGGGCTACTCCACCCTCGTGTGCCAGTGGCACCGCCCCTCCGACGTCCTGGCCGGGATCTCGTGCCCGTGGCCTGGGGCGCCCTCGCCGTAGCCGGCGGGGCCTGGCGCCCCCTGGTCCCTGCGCGAGGGGACCGGGGAGGAGAGCTCCGGTGAAGTGCCCGGGCTGACCACCGTGGGGACGATCCCGGTGACGGCAGCCGGGCCGCGCCTGTGGCACCAGCTCCTCGGCAACATTCTCATGGCGGCCGCCGGCATCGTGTGCACCCTGGGGGCGCTCGGCCTGGGGGGCCTGGGTGTGGTGGCACCTGGACGGCCCGGAGACGCGCTGGCAGCTCTTCAGCGCCTACGCCACCGGGTCGGTGGCCGTCGTCGGCGTCACCTGCCTGACCCTGTCCGCGCTCGTCTCGCTGACCGACTGGGGCCGCACCCGCCGCAAGCACGAGGCCCGCCACCGCGACTGACGTGCGGCCCTACCCGGCGCCGTTGGGTATGAGCCCCACTGAGGGGTTCGCCGCCCACTCCACGAGGGTGGGGTGCTACTGAACGAGGGTTGGGGGTACTGGAGGTAGGTGGGGCCTTCGTGCAGTACGCACAACCCTCTGCGAATAGCGCCCCGCCCTCGTGCAGTGCTACTCCTCGACGACGGCGGCCGGGAGCCTGACGCTGAAGGTGGTCCCGTGGTCCTCGGGCGCGGTGGAAGAGGCGACGTCGATGCTCCCGCCGTGGGACTGGACGATGGCCAGCGCGATCGACATGCCCAGGCCCGTGGAGCCGGTGCGCCGCTCGCGCGAGGAGTCCCCCCGGGCGAAGCGCTCGAAGAGCCGGTCGCGCACTTCGGGAGCGATCCCCGGGCCGTCGTCGTGGATGCGCACGATGAGCGTGTCCCCTCGCGGGCCAGCGTCGTGGTCACGTGGCTGCCGGCCGGCGTGTGGACCCGGGCGTTGGCCAGGAGGTTGACGACGACCTGACGCAGACGGGCCTCGTCACCGATGACCAGCGGAGGCTCGGGCAGGAAGTCCTCGGCCTCCTGCGGCGTGGCGTCGGCCGGCGGCTCCAGGACGGCCAGATCCAGCTGCCAGTCGTGGTCGGGGCCGGCCGCGCGGGCGTCGGCCACCGTGTCCACCAGAAGGCCGACCAGGTCCACCTCCTCGCGGCGCAGCTCGCGCCCGGCGTCCAGGCGGGCCAGCAGCAGCAGGTCCTCGACGAGCGCCGTCATCCGCACCGACTCGGGTGCACGCGCTCCAGGGCGTAGGTGGCCTCCTCCGGCAGGTCGGCGTCGGCCCCCTCCCGGCGGATGAGCTCGGTGTAGCCGCGGATCGAAGCCAGCGGCGTGCGCAGCTCGTGGGAGGCGTCGGCCACGAACTGGCGCACCTGCGTCTCCGAGCGCTGGCGCGCGCCCAGGGCGGACTCCACGTGCCCCAGCAGCGTGTTGAGGGCGCCGCCGACCTGACCCGACCTCGGCCGAGGGAGTCCAGGTCCGCCTCTCCACGCGGTCCTCGATGCTCACCTCGCCGCGCTCCAGCGGCTGGGAGGCCACGCGCTGCGCGGTGCGGGCCACCCGCTCCAGGGGCGCCAGCGAGGAGCGCACCATGGTCCGACCAGCCAAAGCCACCACGAGGGCGCCCAGCAGGGCCACCGTCAGCTCGATGAGCAGCTGGGTGCGGATGAGCCCCTTGTCGCCCTCCAGGGAGAGCCGGTGATGACCGTGCTGCCCGAGGCCTCATCGCGGGTGGCCACCACCCGGTAGCTGCCCAGGTGGTGCAGGTCCACGGTGACGGGGTGGTCCTCCGTGGCCTGGGACAGCAGCAGCCGGCAGTCCTCCTTGGAGATGGACGCGTAGTGGCCGTTCTTGTCGATGTAAGCGGCGGTCTCACCGGTCTCGCTGTCGGAGGACGAGGTCGGCGTAGTGATGAGCGTCAGGGTTCCGGTCGACTGCCCGGCGGCGTCGAGGCCCGGAGGGACCCCCTCCTTGCCGGGTCCGTCGTCGGCCCCGTCGGCCCCGCCGGCCCCGTCGGGCTGATCGCCCGGCTTGTCCGCGCCCTCCTGGGCCGCCTCATCGGAGGCCTTCCTGGCCTCCTGCGTCAGGTCATGGCGCTTGTCGGCGGCGCGCTGGGCAGCCGCCATCAGCTGGCTGTCCGTGCGCGCCATGAGCGTGTGGCGCAGGCTGACGGTGGAGAAGGCGCTCATGACCGCCGCCATGACCAGCACCAGCCCGAGCACCCCGACCACCAGCCGAGTGCGCAGACTGCGAGGAGGCGTGAGCAGCGAGCCGGGCCGCCATGAGCGCAGGCTGATCCGCCGCCGGGTCGGTGCCGGCTGCTGGGACATCGGCGGGCGCTCAGTGGCGCTCATCGGTGCCGGCGGCCGGCTTGAGGACGTATCCGACGCCGCGCATCGTGTGGATCATGGGCTCGCGGCCCTTGTCGATCTTGCGGCGCAGGTAGAGATGTACAGCTCGACGATATTGGCCTGCCCGCCGAAGTCGTAGTTCCACACCCGGTCCAGGATCTGCGGCTTGGACAGGACCCGGCGGGGGTTGCGCATGAGGTAGCGCAGCAGCTCGAACTCGGTGGCGGTCAGCTGGATCTCGTCCTCGCCGCGCCAGACCTCGTGGGAGTCCTCGTCCATGCGCAGGTCCCCGACCTCCAGCAGGGAGGCCTGCTTCTCCTCGCTGGCCCCGGAGCGCCGCAACAGGGCACGCAGCCGGGCCACGACCTCCTCCAGGGAGAAGGGCTTGGTGACGTAGTCGTCGCCGCCGGCGGTCAGTCCGGCCACCCGGTCCTCGACGGCGTCCTTGGCCGTCAGGAACAGGACCGGCACGTTCGGGCGGTGGCCGCGCACCCGGCGCATGACCTCCAGGCCGTCGAAGTCGGGCAGCATGATGTCCAGGACGATGACGTCGGGGTCGATCTCCTGGGCCGAGCGCACGGCTGCGATCCCGGTCCCGGCGGTGGTGACCTCCCAGCCCTCGTAACGCAGGGCGGAGGCGAGCAGGTCGGCGAGCATCTGCTCGTCGTCGACGACCAGGACGCGCAAGGGGGAGCCGTCGGCACGGGTGAGGTTCTCGGTGGGGGCGTTAGTCACGTCATCTATTCAACAGGAAGGCGCTGTGCTCGACCACAGCGCAACCTGTGTCTCGACTGTGTTACCGATCTGAGACCGAACGGAGACGCGGCGGCTCGAACGCTGTGACATGCTTAAGCGGGTATGCGTCTTGGTTGTTGATCTTCACATTCGCATGCACCGGAACGTTACTTCGTAACGTCACCCCCATAGAGAAACGGTCCGGTGGTATCTCGGCCGTCCCCTCATCCAGCGTGTCGCCGTCGGTGAATCGGCGTCGGCCTTCTTTCCCTCATACATCCCTCATACAGCTACAGCAGGAGAGACATGGAATACGTCGATGGCAACGAGCGCCGCTTCGGTGCCGAGGACCTGTTCTTCTCGACGACGGATACCAAGGGTGTCATTCGCAGGACCAACCGGGTCTTCGATTCGCTGTCCCGTCACAGCTCCGAGGAGCTCGTCGGCTCTCCGCACAACATTATTCGGCACGACGACATGCCCGCCGGGGCCTTCAAGCTCATGTGGGACGAGCTCGAGCAGGGGCGCTCCTCCTGCGTCTACGTGCTCAACCGGGCCAAGGACGGGCGGGACTACTGGGTCTTCGCCACGATCGCCCCGCTGGCCGACGGCTACCTGTCCGTGCGCGTGCGCCCCACCAACCACGCCATGTTCACGCCCGTCAAGGAGATCTACGCCCGTGTGCGGGCCGCCGAGCGCGCCTACGCCGAGGAGGGCCACGGGCGCCGGGAGGTCGCCGAGCACGGGGCCGCGCTGCTGACCGAGGAGCTGGCGAAGCTTCAGTACCACGACCTGCACAACTTCGCCCGGGCCGCCCTCCCGCGGGAGCTGGCCCTACTGGTCGTCGAGGGGGTGCGGGTGCCGCTCCGTGCCGAGTCGGACAATCCCATGTCCGCCGTTCTCCAGGCCGTCGCCGCCATCGAGCGGGACACCGACGAGCTCATCTACCAGCTCGGCGAGTACCAGGAGCTCATCAACGGCCTGGGCTCCTGGGCCGGCGGGGTGCGCTCGGTCATCGATCGGGCCGACCGCGTGGGCTCCCTCATGGGGGAGGTGACCAGCCCCGACGCCGAGTCCTCCGTCCCCAACGTCTCCGAGCGCGTCAAGGAGCGTGGGGCTCAGGCCGTTGAGGTGCTGCGCCAGCTCAACTCCTCCCTCGTGGCGCTCTACGAGGCGGCCTCCGAGGTGCGCTTCCGCAGCTCGATGATGCGTCTGCACACCCTCATGGCCGGGCATCTTCGCCGCCGCCGTCCTGGACGGCCAGGGAGGGGAGTCCGCCGACGCCATCGGCGACCTCGCCGAGGCGATGCTCTCCGACCTGGAGGAGCTCGTGCCCTCCCTGCCAGGAGGCGGCCAACCTGGCCGAGCGCCTGGAGGGCGACCTGCGCTCCGTGGTCAGCAACCTCGACCGCGTCAAGCGGCCCTTCCAGCGCTGGATCCGCGCTCTTCAGGACGAGGGGGCCCAGGCGCTCGTCGAGGGCGTCGACGCCGAGGCCGCCCTGAGTGAGGCCGTCGCCGTGGGTGAGCAGGGCTTCCCGGAGACGGCCTCGCTGGCCGAGCTGGCTGCCAAGGCCCGCGGCGTGGTCGTGACCTTGGACGAACCCGTCATCCGCCAGCGGGTGGCGACCGTCCGCGAGACCCTGAGTCACCTGGGGGAGTAATTGGAGATAATCTACAAGATAGGACCCACCTTATTGGTGACAATGTCATAAATTGTCTTCCGCGGGCACGTACGTTTCGTTACCTTCTTCCCGGCACTGTGTGAGGAGCTGAAGGAATAGTCCTCCGGCGAGGTGCTCCCGCGAATTATTCACCCTGAAGGAAAGCACCATGGAGTCGCAGGTCGGTTACGAGCGTTTGTTCGATCCGCAGGACATCTTCTTTTCCACCACGGATCTCAAAGGCGTCATTCAGAACACGAACCGGACGTTCGATACGTTATCGCGCTACTCGCGCGAGCGTCTCATCGGGGCTCCGCACAACATCATTCGTCACCTGGACATGCCGGCGGGTCTGTTCCGCCTCATCTGGGACGACCTGCAGACCCGGCGCCCCGCCTGCGGCTACATCACCAACCGTGCCGTGGATGGCCTGGACTACCGGGTCTTCGCCACCATCGTGCCGCTGCGCCAGGGCTTCCTGTCGGTGCGGATCAAGCCGATGGACACTGCGACCAGGGACCGGGTCGAGGAGGCCTACCGCCGGGTGCGCACCAAGGAGCGCGACCTTCAGGCTCGGGGCGCCTCGCGCCACCAGCTCGGTGAGTTCGGCGGCCGTGAGCTGGCCGCGGAGCTGGCGGCCCTGGGCTTCCCCTCCCTGCACGACATGACCCTGGTGACCCTGCCGCGTGAGGTGGCCGCCCTGGTCGCCGCCGGGGTGCGCGTCCCGGCGGCCGCCCCCGAGGGACTGGGCGCCGTGGCCCGGATCCTCAACGCGGTGGCCGCCATGGAGAAGGACACCGACGCCCTGGTCTTCGAGCTCGACGAGTACCTGCGCCTCATCACCACCATGGAGGCCACCCACGACTCGGCCCGGGCGGTGGAGGCGCGAGTGGGGCGCATCGGCCAGCTCGTCTCCCACGACGTCGGCGACAGCGCCCAGACCAAGGTGCTCATGCTCGGTGAGCGCATCGCCGAGCTCACCGGCGTCGCGGGCGCCGAGCTGCACGGGCTGCCCTCACGGCTCAAGGTCCTGCACCAGTCGGTCACCGAGCTGCGCTTCTCCGTGGCCCTCATGCGCCTGATCACCCTCATGGTGGGGCGCTTCGCCCAGTCCATCCTCGATGGCACTGAGGTGGACGCCGTGCACTCCCTGACGGACCTGTGCGAGGCGCTCGAGTCCGGCATCCGCGGCCTGGGCCCCGTGCTGCAGGCCGTGAGCACCCAGGTCGCCCAGCTCAACGACGCCCTGCACACCGTGACCTCCAGCCTGGACCGTGCGGCCCGGCGCCTGGGGCAGTGGGTGGACCTGCGTGGCGGCGGGGCCGGCTCCTCAGGCTCGCCGATCATCGACGAGGTCGCCCAGCTCACCTCCCGAGGCTTCCCCGAGGTCCGCTCCCTGGCCGAGCTGGCCGCCGAGTGCCGCGGACTGCACCTGCCCTACGACGAGAACATCGCCGCTCAGCGCCTGGCCGCTGTGCGCAGCGCCCTGGCCGAGCTCATCTGAGACGAAAGTCGTTCTTCCGGGCACTGCCTGGTTGGAAAAGGTGGGTGGTGCGTTACAGTCGGCTGGGAGCCGGCACGCGCCGACTCCCCACCGTCCCCTCGTCGGGGCCCCGGATCGCCCGGATCCTCACGATCCCGTGGCGAACGTCGGGGCTCGGCGACAACCACCCGCAGACCCACCAGTCGCGGCCAGCCGCGCACCACCCGTGAGGAAGGCTTTACGTGTCCACCAAGCTCGTCATCGTGGAGTCCCCCAACAAGGTGCGCTCCATCGCCGGCTACCTGGGTCCGGAGTTCGACGTCGAGGCCTCCGTGGGGCACATTCGCGACCTGCCGCAGCCCTCCGAGCTGCCCGCCACCATGAAGAAGGGCCCCTACGGGAAGTTCGCGGTCGACGTCGAGGACGACTTCACCCCCTACTACGTCGTCAACCCTGACAAGAAGAAGACGGTCGCCCAGCTCAAGAAGGCCCTCAAGGAGGCCGACGAGCTCTACCTGGCCACCGATGACGACCGCGAGGGCGAGGCCATCGCCTGGCACCTCCAGCAGGTCCTCAAGCCCAAGGTGCCGGTGCGCCGTATGGTCTTCACCGAGATCACCCGCGAGGCCGTCACCCGGGCCCTGGACAACACCCGCGAGCTGGACATCCACCTCGTCGACGCCCAGGAGACCCGCCGCATCCTGGACCGCCTCGTGGGCTACGAGGTCAGCCCGGTCCTGTGGCGCAAGGTCCGTGCCGGTCTGTCCGCCGGGCGCGTGCAGTCAGTGGCCACCCGCCTCGTCGTCGAGCGTGAGCGCGAGCGCATGGCCTTCCGCTCTGCCTCCCTACTGGGGGTGGAGGCCACCTTTCCACCGTCCTGTCCGCCGTGGACGTCACCGCCCGCCAGGAGTCCTCCTTCACTGCCCGGCTCGTCACCCTCGACGGGCGGCGCGTGGCCACCGGGCGCGACTTCAACGACGACGGCCAGCTGCGCTCCGCCGCGCTCAAGGCCTCCGCCGTCCACCTCCACCAGGTGGGGGCCACCGCCGTGGCCGAGGCCATCGGCCGGGGAGAGCCGCGCGTGGTCGGCGTGGAGGACAAGCCCTACAAGCGCCGCCCGGCCGCGCCCTTCACCACCTCCACCCTCCAGCAGGAGGCCTCCCGCAAGCTGCGCATGAACCCGCGCGAGACCATGCGCGTGGCGCAGGGCCTCTACGAGAACGGCTTCATCACCTACATGCGCACCGACTCCACGGTCCTGTCCGGGCAGGCCGTGGCCGCGGCCCGCTCGCAGGTGGCCGAGCTCTACGGTGCCGAGTACGTCCCCGAGCGCCCCCGCGTCTACGCCTCCAAGTCCAAGGGCGCCCAGGAGGCCCACGAGGCGATCCGCCCCGCCGGCGACCACTTCCGCACCCCGGCCCAGGTCTCCGGTGAGCTCACCGGAGCCCAGTTCCGCCTCTACGAGCTCATCTGGAAGCGGACCGTGGCCTCCCAGATGGCCGACGCCGTCGGCTCGACCGCCACCGTGACCGTCGAGGTGCCCTGACGCCGGTGGCCGGTGAGTCGCGCGACTCCGGCCCCACCTTCTCCACGGCCGGCCTGACGGCGTCGGGCACCGTCATCACCTTCCGCGGCTTCCTGGCCGCCTACGAGGAGGGGCGCGACGCCGAGCGCTACCAGGACGACGCTGGCGCCGCTGCCAAGGACTCCAAGGACGTGCGCCTGCCCGCGATGATCGCCGGGCAGGAGCTGGCCGCCCTGGCCGCCGAGGCCTCCGGCCACGAGACCACGCCGCCGCCGCGCTACACCGAGGCCTCCCTGGTCAAGGCCCTTGAGGAGCGCGAGATCGGCCGTCCCTCGACCTACGCGGCCACCATGTCCACCATCTCCGACCGCGGCTACGTCGACCACCGCGGCCAGGCCCTGGTGCCCACCTGGCTCGCCTTCGCCGTCACCCGGCTGCTGGAGGAGAACTTCACCGAGCTCGTCGACTACGACTTCACCGCCTCCATGGAGCGCGACCTGGACCGGATCGCCGCCGGCGAGGAGGACCGGGTCGCCTGGCTGCGGCGCTTCTACAACGGGCAGGGTGGGGCCGGCACCGAGCAGGCCGCCCAGGCCGCCTCGAACGAGCTTGAGGCCGCGGCGGCTGCGCTGCGCGCCCAGGGGCTCAAGGGCCTGGTGGACAACCTCGGTGAGATCGATGCCCGCGCCGTCAACTCCATCGAGATCGGCGAGGGCATCACCCTGCGCGTGGGGCGCTACGGCCCCTACCTGGAGGACGCCGAGGGCAAGCGTGCCAACGTCCCGGCCGACCTCGCCCCCGACGAGCTGACCGTGGACAAGGCCCGCGAGCTCTTCACCCGCGCCGCCGACGACGGCCGCGAGCTCGGCGTCGACCCGGTCAGCGGGCACGTCATCATCGCCAAGGACGGCCGCTACGGCCCCTACGTCACCGAGGTCCTGCCCGAGCCGGAGGAGACGGCCGAGGCGGAGACGGCGAAGACTGCGAAGACGGCCAAATCGACGAAGGCGAAGAAGACCACCAAGGCAGCCAAGCCCAAGCCCCGCACCGCCAGCCTCCTGCGCTCCATGGACCTGTCCACCGTGACCCTGGAGCAGGCCCTGGACCTGCTGAGCCTGCCGCGCGTCGTCGGCCAGGACCCGGAGTCGGGGGAGGACATCACCGCCCAGAACGGCCGCTACGGCCCTTACCTCAAGAAGGGCACGGACTCGCGCTCCCTGGAGACCGAGGAGCAGATCTTCACCGTCACTCTGGAGCAGGCCCTGGAGATCTTCGCCCAGCCCAAGCGGCGTCGAGGGCAGGCGGCCGCCCGCGGGCCGCTGCGCGAGCTGGGGCAGGACCCGGCCACTGAGAAGCCGGTGGTCATCAGGACGGTCGCTTCGGCCCCTACATCACTGACGGGCAGACCAACGTCACCGTGCCCCGCAGCGAGGACCCGGCCACCATCAGCGCCGAGCGGGCCTTCGAGCTGCTCGCGGACAAGCGCGCCAAGGGCCCGGCCAAGAAGCGCACCACCCGCAAGACCACCGCCAAGAAGGCCACGACGAAGAAGGCCACCACCAAGAAGACAGCCACTAAGAAGACCGCCGCTAAGACGGCGTCGAGCAAGGCGGCAGGCGGCCCGCCTCGAAGGAGGGCTGAGGGGCGCGGTGGGGCGGGCCTGCGGCGGCGCGGTGGACGTGCAGCGTTGGTGCGGGCAGCTGGTACTACTGCCGCCGTCGCCGGCCACTGCCGCAGGCCTCCGTCGCGAGCCTTGGCCGGGGACATTCCACGCGGCGGGGTGCGTTCTCCTCCGGTCGGGGGCAGTCCACGCGTCCGGGGACCGGATTCCTGTCCCCGACGGCGTCGAGTGCCCCCGGCTGCGAGCAAGGGTCCCCGACGGCGCAGAATGTCCCCGCCCGCGCAAGCCCGGTGCCCGTGATCATCGTCGTGGCCCGTGTCGCAGTTCTGCGACAGCACCGCGACGAGGAGGGAACACCTAGCCGGTATTGTATGTTGTGTACAACATTCCCCATGATTCCTGAGAGGAACCCATCATGCGTCTGCCCAAGATCGTTCTCGCCGGCACCGCCGCTCTGGTCCCTGTCCCTGACCCTGGGCGCCTGCTCCTTGTCCGTCAACGGCTCCGGCTCCGGGGACTCCGGCACGCCGGCCGCCCAGTCCGAGCAGAAGGACTCGCAGAGCGCCGACTCCAAAGGATGCGTCCAAGGCCGATGCCAAGGGGGCCGCGACGGCCGACTCCCAGTCCTCCTCCGGCGGCTCGGCTCAGGCCTCCACGGCCCCCAGCAACAAGGCCGGGGACACGGATGACGACAAGGACGGCGACGACGCCCCCATCACGGACCCCACCTGGAAGGACATCCAGAGCACCGGTCAGCGCACCGAGGTCTCCGGTACCTACACCGTCCAGGGAGCCGGAACGACCCTCAACCTGGTCGGCGACCTCGACACGCTGGCAGTTCAGGGCTCCGACGTCAAGGTCGCCGCGGAGGACGTCGACACCCTCACCGTTCAGGGCTCCAACGTCATCGTCTACGCCCGCGACATCGACCACCTGACCATCCAGGGCTCCAACGTCACCGTCCACTGGCTGGGCGACGACCCGACGATCCAGGACCTCGGCGCCGGCAACACCACCGGGAAGCTCTCCCAGTGAGCCAGTGAGCCTGCCGTGACCCATCCCGCCGCACCGGTTCCGTCTGCCACCGTCCTGCTCGTCGACGACGAGGCCCCATCCGCCGCTCCCTGGGCCCTTACCTGGAGCGCGGCGGGTACCGGGTGCTGCTCGCCTCGGACGGGGTGGAGGCCCTGGACATCCTGGCCTCCTACCAGGTGGACATCATCGTCTCCGACGTCCTCATGCCCAGGATGGATGGGCGCGAGCTGGTGCGGCGGGTCAGGGCCGGCGGGGCCTGGACCCCCATCATCCTGCTCACCCAGGTGGACGCCTCCTATGAGCGGGTCTCGGCCCTCGACGACGGCGCTGACGACTACCTGTCCAAGCCCTTCGACCCCGCCGAGCTCGCCTCCCGGATCCGCGCGGTGCTGCGCCGTACCCGTGGCGTGGCCCAGCCGCTGACCTCCGCCGCCCGGCTCACGGCCGGACAGCTCATCCTGGAGCGGACCTCGCGGCGAGTGACCCTGTCGGGACGCGAGGTGACGCTCACCCCGAAGGCCACGATGCTCCTGGACTACCTCATGAGCCATCCCGGCGAGCTCCACACCCGGGACGCCCTGCTGGCCTCCCTGTGGGGCATCGACTTCGCCACCTCCACGCGCGCCGTCGACCACCGCATCCGCGAGATCCGCCAGGCCCTGGGCGACGACGCCACCCACCCCACCTACATCGAGACGGTCCCCTCCGTCGGCTACCGCTTCCGGGCTGAGGTCCGGGCATGAGCCGCTCGCCAATCCCGCCGCAGCTGCCGCCCTCGGTCCCGCCGCGTCCGGTGCCCGCGCAGGACGGCCGTACCCGCTACATGGAGCCGGCGGTGGATACGGGAGGGCCGAGCACCATGCCGGTCACCTGGCCCACAGAGCAGGCTGGGCAGCCGACGCAGACTGAGCAGTCCGGACAGCCGGTCGCCCACCCGCTGGCCGGCCAGCCGGCGAACCCGCCGCAGCCGGCGGTCGAGCCACGCCCCGCCGGGCCCTCGGCCGGGGTCGTTGCCGAAGCCGTCGCCGAAGCCGCCCCGGCACCTCTAGACCCCACGACGGAGACGCCCCGGCGGGCCGGCTGGATCGGATGGGTGCTGGCGGCGGCGGTCGTGGCCGTCGCGGCGGCGGTCTCCTATGCGGCTTTTTGGACTGGTCCCGGTGGTCGTCTCCACGGCAGTGCCGCTGGCGGTGGCGCAGACCGGGATCGTGCTGCTGCTGCTCGCCTTGGCAGTGGCCGTGATCCGCCGCAGGCTGCGTCTGGCCGAGCAGCGGGGGCGACGTCAGGCCCAGGAGGAGGCGTGGTCTCGTCACCAGCAGTTCCTGCGCCGGCTGGACCACGAGCTGAAGAACCCGCTGACGGCGGTGCGGGCCGCCGTCGCCGACCTGCCGCAGGCCCCGCCTCACGAGCTGCAGGCCCGGGTCGACGTCGTCGACGCTCAGGCCCGCCGCATGGGGCGCTTGGTGACGGACCTGCGCAAGCTGGCCGACCTGGAGACGGCCGCGCTCTCACTGGAGGACGTCGACATCGCCGAAACCGTCCACGACGCCGCCCAGGCGGTCGGCGAGGAGGGGGGCGGCGCGTGGTGGCGGGCCCAGAATCCGCCTGGATCTGCCGCAGGTGCCGTGGCCGCTGTCGCATGTGCGCGGCGACGGCGACCTGCTGTACTCGGCCGTCTACAACGTCATCTCCAATGCCTCGAAGTACACCCAGCTCGGCGGGACCGTGGAGGTGCGCGGTCGGGAGGAGTCGGGCACTGTCACCATCGAGGTGGCCGACACCGGGATCGGGGTGCCGCAGGCGGACCTGCCGGCTGTGTGGAGCGAGCTGGCCCGGGCCGGCAACGCCCGGGGCCTGCCGGGCTCGGGTCTGGGGCTGGCGCTGGTGTCCACGATCGTGCGCCGCCACGGCGGCAGCGTGCGCATGGCCTCCCGGGAGGGCGTGGGGACCCGGGTCTGGCTGAGCCTGCCCGTGGCGGGGCCGGCGGATACGCCGTGACCGCATGGTGCGCCGGCGGCCGGGGCTGAAGAACCCTCCGTCACCCCGCCGTCACCCCTGTCGCAGTCCTGCGACAGGGCCGGGGAACCGGGCGGCGACAACGATTCAGTAACGTTCAGGTCATGACAAAAGCACTCATCTCCCTGCCCTCCCTGTCCCTGATCGCCGCCCTCGCGCTGAGTGGCTGCTCCCTGTCCATCGGAGGCGGCTCGTCCTCGCAGGCTCAGGGTCAGCAGGCCCAGGCCAGTCAGGCCGGCTCGGACTCCGCCGGCTCCGCGGGAAGCGCCCAGGGCGCCGCCTCCGCCTCGGCGTCGGGAACGGCCGCCTCCACGGGCCAGGCCGTCGCCGGCTACGAACCCGGACAGATCCCCCCGATCCCCATGATCTCCCTGCCCGATCTCAGCCTGCTCACCCAGTCCACGGGCGCCTTCACCCCGGATCTCACGCGCTCCATCACCTCCCAGCCCGGCATCACGGTCAGGCCCGCCCGCTGCGACGCGAGCGGATCGCTCGTCTCCGGCTCCACGGTCCTGGGCGGGGACGGCTCGATGACCACGAGCTCGGGGAGCACCTCGGTCACCAACAACGGTGACGGTTCGGGAACCTTCAGCGACGGCAAGGTTTCCATCACCAACAACGGGGACGGCTCAGGCACCTACTCCGACGGCAAGGTCGCCATCACGATCAACGGTGACGGCTCGGGCACCTACAGCGACGACCACCTCTCCGTCACCGTCAATGGTGACGGCTCGGGCACCTACAGCGACTCCGCCACGGGGGAGGCCATCACCCTCGATGGCAAGGGCTCGGGCACCTACAGCCGCGGCGGGGTCTCGATCACCAACAATGGTGACGGCTCGGGTAGCTACAGCGACGGCACGATCTCGATCACCAACCTCGGTGACGGTAGCGCCGTCGTCAACGACGCCACGGTCTCGGCCAAGCCCGTCCCCAAGGCCGGCAAGGTCGGCACCTTCCCCTCCATCGACGCCGCCAAGCCCGTGCAGTCCTGCGGCACCGTCATCACCCTGGAGGACAGCGTCCTGTTCGACTTCGGCTCATCCGACCTGCGCGGCCAGGCCTCGACCACGCTCACCAACCTGGCCACCGTCCTCAAGGACTCCAAGGCCCCCAAGGTTCAGGTTCAGGGCCACACCGACTCCGTCTCCGACGACGCCTTCAACCAGAAGCTCTCCGAGCAGCGGGCACAGGCCGTCTCAAGCGCCCTGAAGTCCGACGGCGTGGCCGCCGACCTGGAAGCCGTCGGCTACGGCGAGACCAAGCCAGTGGCCCCCAACGAGAACCCCGACGGCTCCGACAACCCCGCCGGTCGCCGCCTCAACCGCCGCGTTGAGGTCTTCGTCCCGGCCTTCTGAACCGCCGCCCGGCCATCGGACCGCACGTGCATGATGCCCACCCGACCGCCCTCACCACATCTGAATACCGGAGAAGAACCATGTCGCCGACCACTCGTCCCCTCCGTCCCCGCCGCGCAGCCGCCGTCGTCCTCGTGGCCCTGTCCCTGACCGGCATCAGCGCCTGCTCCATCTCCGTCGGCGGAGGCCCGACCGACCAGGGAACCGCCGCAGCAGCGGGCCAAGAGGGCTCGCCGTCGGAGCAGCCGGCATCGTCGTCGCCGCCAACGACTGCGACGACCGCCTCCCAAGCGCCCCGATCGCAGGCCAATGCGCCCAGTAACCAGGAACAGACCTCGCCTGCCGCCGTCGGTTCCAGCGCCCCCGAGGCCGGCGCCCAGCCCGCGAGTGGTGAGCGCCCCGGAGCTCGGGCGACCATCACCGACAGCGACTGGCTGAGCGACCTCGATAGCGTGGACCGGACCGTCTCGGCGACCCCGGCCATGCTCCTGGACAAGGGCAACGACCGTGTCCGCATCGAGGGCGATGTGGAGAACCTGACCATCTCAGGGGACAACGTGACGGTCTTCGTCGACTACGTCGCACTGCTGACCATCACCGGCACGAACGCCGACGTCTACGTCAAGGACGTCGACCGCGTCGTTATCAAGGGAACCAACGCGGACGTGGTGTGGGCTGGTAACACCCCGACGGTGGAGGACTTCGGCCGCAACACCGGGACCCGCCAGCAGGGAAGCGAGGGCTGAGCCCCGCCTCGCCGCGCCTTCCCCGTCCAGTTGCCATTGCGATAGTCGACGGCGCGCAGCGGCGACGTCTGAAGGGCGCAGTGACCTGACCTGTTCCTGAACTCCGGCGACTGGGCCTGCACCTGGGCCCGGTCGCCGGGGTCGTCTCTGCTCCAAGGCGCCTCGGTCACCGGTGTCCCACACCGTATGCGGTGGACCAGCACTTGACTCCCCTGTGCACATACTGTCTATAGTGTGTATGTACAGAAGGAGTTGCCATGCCGCTCTCGGTCGTCCTGTCCAACACGGCAGGAGTTCCCATCTACGAGCAGATCGCCCAGCAGGTCAGGGACGCGATCCTGACCGGCCAGGTGGAGGCCGACGAGATGCTGCCCTCGATCCGGGCTCTGGCCCGTGACCTGCGCGTCAGCGTCATCACCACCACCCGCGCCTACTCCGACCTCGTCGCCGAAGGCTTCCTGGCCAACGTTCCTGGCAAGGGCTACTTCGTCCTGCCTCGGGACTCCGAGCTGGTGCGCGAGCAGGTGCTGCGGGAGGTCGAGGAGCACCTCGACCGTGCCGTGGAGCGCGCGCGCCTGGCCCAGCTCAGCGACGAGGAGCTCCACACCATGCTGCAGACCATCATCGCCACCTCCGCCACCCCCGCCACCTCCAAGGAGAAGCAGTGAACCCCGTCGAGATCTCCCACCTGACCAAGCACTACCCGGACTTCAGTCTCAACGACGTCACCTTCTCCGTCCCCGCCGGTTACGTGACGGGCTTCGTCGGGGCCAACGGCTCGGGGAAGACCACCACCATCAAGGCCGCCCTGGGCATGATCCACCCCGATTCCGGCTCGGCCACCACGGTGGGTCATGAGCGCATCGGTGTCGTCTTCGACGCCCCGCCCTACAACCCCGAGTGGCGCCTGAAGGACCTGGGTCGCGGCATCGGGCGCTTCTACCCCACCTGGTCCCAGGAGCGCTACGACGCCGAGCTCCAGGCCGCGGGCCTGGTCCCCACCAAGAAGGTCAAGGAGCTCAGCCGAGGAATGGGCATGCGCCTGCAGATGGCGGTGGCCCTGGCTCATGATCCCGAGCTGCTCATCCTCGATGAGCCCACCGGTGGGCTGGACCCCTTGGCCCGCAGCGAGATGGTGGACATGCTCGCCCAGTTCATGGTGGAGGAGGGCCGCACCATCCTGTTCTCCACCCACATCACCTCCGACCTCGATCGGCTGGCCGACTACCTGGTCATCCTCAGTCGGGGCAGGGTCGTGGCCAACGGCACGGCTGAGGAGATCCTCGGCTCCTTCCGGCTTGTGCGCGGCACCCCCGAGCACCTGACCGACGCCGTGCGCCAGGCCGGCCTCGGGCTGCGCAGCACGTCGCTGGGCTGGGAGGCCATGATGCCGGCCGACGCCGCTGAGGCGCTGGCCGACCGCGTCGTCGTCGAGACCCCCACCATTGAGGACCTCGCCGTGCACATCGCCAAGGAGGCGGGCCGTGAATGACCTCATGACCACGGATCGACGTGAGCGCCCCGCCGAGGCAGCCGCAGTGGCCGAGGTGCCGGCCGGCGCGACGATGAGGGGTGCCGCGGGTGGGCCCGGACGGGTCGGCCGGGTGCTCTCGCTGGTGCGGTTGCACTTCCTGAGCATGCGGGGTCCTCTGCCCTCTCTCCTCGGCCTTCTCCTCATCGTTGGCGCCGCCGGCATCGTCTTCGGCAGTACTGCCCCGGTCAGCGGATTCCTTGCGGGGACCGCCCTGGTCGGGGGCCTCTCGGGAGTGATGGCCGAGCGCTCCGGCATCAACCGTCTGCTGGCCTCCCTGCCCATCTCCCGGGCCGACGTCGTCAACTCCTACTGGGCGGTCGCGGTGCTGCATCTCCTGGCCGCCTCGGTCCTCTATGCGGTCATAGGCCTGCCTCTGGGTGTGCGTCCGGGGAAGCTGCTCGTTCTTCCCCTCGTCCTCATCGTGGGGCAGGCCCTGGGAATTCCCGTGTTCCTGCACTTCGGGCCCGGGCGCGGCCTGCTCGTCTGGGTGGTTTCGATCCTTACCGTCGGGGCTCTGGGCCTGCTGGTTCCCGGCTTCGGGTCGATCCGGGACCTCGCTCCGGGGGCGACGGGAGGCGGCCTGCTCCTGGCCCTGGGGGCCGGCGCCCTCATCGGCCTGTGGGTGCTGAGCCACCGCCTCTACCTCAGGCAGGACCAGTGAGCGCCACGATGATGGGGACGACGACGGGGGCGGCGCCGGATGGCAGCCGGGGCATCGGAGCGACCGCGGCGACTGGGCCGGCAGGCCCTGAGGGCAGCGGCGCGACGGCGCTCGCCGAGGTGGGGGCGGTGCTGCGACTCGACCTCATCGTGCTGCGCCGTCGTGGTCTACTGCTCCTCCTGCCCCTGGCGCTGGCGCTGTTCATCGCCATGGACGTCCTGGCCGGCCGTCTGCAGACGACGGTGATGGTGGGCATCGCCCTGGGACTGTGCGCCCAGTACGCCCAGGGCGCTGTCGAGACGGCTCACCACATGGAGCGCCTCTACGGGGCGCTGCCGCTGCGGCGCAGCGAGCTGGTCGGTGCCCGCTGGGTCGAGGGGGTCGCCCTGGTGCTCCTCTCCGGCCTGGTCTGCGTGCTGGTGGCCGCTCTCACCGGTGACTGGGGCGGCCTCATGGCCGGCATGGTCGTCATCTGCCTGTCCGCGGCCCTCGGGCTGCCCCTGTTCCTATGCCTGGCCCCCGAGCGGGCCCTGTGGGTATGGGGGCTGTGCCTCGGGGTGGGAGCCGGCGCCCTTTACAGCGCTACTCCGCTGCTGGCAGGACCCGTGGCCGAGGTGCTGCGCGAGCCGGTGCCAGCCGTCCTGGCTGCCCTGGCCTGCCCCGCCCTCCTGGGCGCCTCCCTGGTGGTGGCCCTCCGCTGGTACGGGCGCCAGGACCACTGAGGCCCGGCCGAGGAAGAAGCAAGAAGAAGTCAGGAGATCGACCATGCCCGAGTCCGTTCCCACGTCCGAGTCCGTCGTGTCCGCTGCGCGGGCCGCAGCCACTCCGCCCACTGCCGCCGAGTCCTGCGGCACTCAGGTTCCCAGTGCGCCTGCGGCGGTGCGGGGGCCAGGTGCCCTGAGCCGGTGGGAGACGGTGCGCGCCGTCATGCGCCTGGAGCTGGTTGCCTGGAATCAGGTGTACCTGACGGCGATGATCGGGCTGATCCTCGTCGCGCAGGCCGGTCTCGTCGCGTACCGCTGGCTGGGGGTGGTGCTCCCGCTTCCGCTGGTGCTCGTTCTGGCGATCCTCCCGCCCTTCCTCCTCCTGACCCTGTGCGGGGTGGTGTGCCTGACCCTGTGGGATCCTTCGCGCTCCTCAGGGGCCCTGCGGCTCTACGGGGCGCTGCCCGTGACCCGCGCCGAGGTGCTTGCCGGCCACTACCTGCTCAGCCTGGCCTATGGGGGTGCCTCCGTCCTCCTGGCCGCCATCCACCTGCTCGGTGCGTTCGGCGGTGCCGATTCCCTGGTCTGGGCGACAGTACTGGCGTGGGTGGTGGCAGTGCTGGGGATCTGCGCAGTGATGCCCCCAGTGCTCGCCAGGTATCGAAGCCCGCTGACGGGGATTGTGGTCATGATGCTGGTGATCGCAGTCCTGGGCCTGCTCGGCGGGTTCGTCAAGGGATCCGAGGCGGTGTCCCTGACCGCCGTCTCCCAGTCCGGGATGCTCCTGGCCCTGACAGCCCTGCTCCTCGTACTCGTCCCAGTGGGACTGGGCGTCTCCTGGATGATCTGCCACCGCATCTACACCCGGCAGGACCACTGAGAGCATCGCCTGAGAGCACGAGTGGCGGTGGCCGGTGACGACGCCGTTCCACGCACCAGGGCGCCACCTCACCCAGTGCGCCCGCCTGCGACCGGTCGGCGCTCCTGGGGCCTTCCCCACGGACCGTTACCCTGGGTCTGTGACCACCTCTGCCCCGCCCGCTGCTCCCGGCGCCCCCGTTCGGCCCCCGTCCGGCCCCCGGTCTGTTCATCTCCTTCGAGGGAGGTGACGGCGTCGGCAAGACGACGCAGATCCGCATCCTCGCCGACCTTCTGACCGCAGCGGACGTGGACCACATCCTCACCCGTGAACCGGGCGGCACGGAGCTCGGCGTCGAGATCCGCCGCCTCCTCCTGCACGGCGGGCACGTCGCCCCGCGCGCCGAGGCCCTCCTGTACGCCGCCGACCGCGCCCACCACATCGCCACCCGCGTACGGCCCGCCCTCGAACGCGGCGCCGTCGTCCTGGCCGACCGCTACCTCGACTCCTCCGTCGCCTACCAGGGCGCGGCCCGCTCGCTCGGCCCCCAGGAGGTCCGCGACCTGTCCCTGTGGGCCACCGAGGGCCTCCTGCCGGACCTGACCGTTCTGCTCGACGGCGACCCCGACCTGGCCGAGCGACGCACCACCGGCCGCGGCGCCAAGGATCGCCTCGAGCAGGAGGGGGACGCCTTCCGCGTGGCCCTGCGCGAGCAGTTCCTCACCCTGGCCCAGTCCGAGCCCGAGCGCTTCGTCGTCGTCGACGCCGACCGGCCCGTCGACCAGGTGGCCGACGACGTCATCGAGGCCGTTGTCGCCGCCGTGCGCCGCCACGGCGTGCGCCTCGCCCACGGCGGGGCCCACCAGGGCGTGCTCCTGGGGCTGGAGGCCTTCGTGGAGGCCGCCGCCCGCCGCAGCGCCGCTGGACCAGGCGGGGAGGCGCGCTCATGAGTGTGTGGGAGGACGTCGTCGGCCAGGAGAGCGCCGTGGCCGCCTTCACCGCCGCAGCCCAGGCCGCCCGCCAAGCCGCCCAGCAGCGCGAGGCGCAGACCGCCGCCGGTCACGCCCCCAAGGAAGGATCAGACGGGGGAGCCGGTTCCGCGGCGGCCGCGGCGGCCGGGCTCGCCATGACCCACGCCTGGCTCGTGACCGGCCCGCCCGGGTCGGGCCGCTCGAACGCCGCCCGCGCCTTCGCCGCCGCCCTGCAGTGCACCGGCCCCGTGCCCGGCTGCGGGCAGTGCAAGCCCTGCCGTGACGTCATGGCCGGCTCCCACCCCGACGTCGTGCGCCTGGCCACCGAGAAGCTCATCATCACCATGGACGAGGTCAAGACCCTCATCGGTGAGGCCCAGCGCCGCCCCTGGACCGGGCGCTGGCGCGTCATCCTCGTCGAGGACGCCGACCGCATGGCCGAGCGCACCACCAACGTCCTGCTCAAGTCCATCGAGGAGCCCCCGCCCCAGACCGTCTGGCTGCTGTGCACCCCCAGCGCCGACGACGTCCTGCCCACCATCCGCTCCCGCTGCCGCCTGGTGACGCTGCGGATCCCGCCGGCCGACGCCGTCGCCGAGCTCCTCGTGCGCCGCGACGGCGCCGACCCCGAGCTGGCCGCTCGGGCCGCCCGGGCCAGCCAGTCGCATATCGGGCTCGCCCGCCACCTGGCCACCGACGCCGACGCCTGGGACCGGCGCCGCCGCCTCCTGCTCGCCCCCGTCTCCCTGCGCAGTGTCGGGGACGCCGTCCTGGCCGCCGCCTCCCTGGTGGAGGCCGCCGAGTCCGAGGCCAAGGAGGCCACCGCCGAGCGCGACGCCCGCGAGAAGGCCGAGCTCACCCGCGCCCTCGGCCTGGAGAGCGACGGGAAGATCCCGCCGGCCCTGCGTGCCCAGATCCGCCAGCTCGAGGAGGACCAGAAACGCCGCGCCAAGCGCGCCCGCACCGACGTGCTGGACCGGGCCATGATCGACCTGCTGTCCTTCTACCGTGACGTGCTCACCACTCAGATGGGCAGCGACGTCGAGCGCGTCAACATCGACTTGTCCGACGCTGTCGACCAGGCCGCCCGTACGACGAGCCCCGAGCAGTCCCTGGCCCGTATCGCCGCCATCGAGGAGTGCCGCAGCCGCCTGCGCTCCAACGCCGCCCCGCTGCTGGCCGTCGAGGCCCTCATGGTCCAGCTGCGACCCCAGGCCGAAGGACGATGAGCACCCTGCCCCGCCCGAGCTGCGGCGGGGCATGAGGTCGCCGTCGTCGGGCGCGGGCCGCTGCCGGTGCGACCTCCAAAACCAGGACGGCCACGGTCAGGTGTGCAAGAGTCGTGACATGACCGTGACACAGTCCGGGGCCGAGGACGCCGACCACGCCGCTCGGTTCGAGCCGATCATCCGCAGATCGAGCCCGCAGGAGCGAGTCATCGCCTGGGGGCTGACCGCCGTCGGCCTCCTGGGGCTGGTCATCGGGCTGGCAATCATGACCTTTGGGCAGTATCGGGGAATGCTCGCCTGCCTCGCCGCGGCGGCACTGTGCCTCCTCATGGGCTACCTGACCCTGCGGCCGCGGACCGTCTTCGACCGCAGCGGCATCCACAGCAGGACGCTGCTGCGCTCCCACAACCTCGCCTGGCCCGGTTCCCGGGACGACTTCGACATCGCTCGGCAACCCCGATCCGCTCTGCGCCTCCGCGAGGCAGGCCCGAGCGTGCAGGCGACAGTACACAGCGAGGCGGGCACGGTGGCGCTGGGAGGAATGACCGCTCGGGCACTCACCGAGCCCAGGGCCCGCTACCTCATGGAGGAGGAGCTCGACCAGATCTGGGCCTGGGCCGCCTCCTGGGGGCTGGTTCCCGCTGAGGACCCGGAGGGCAACGGGACTCGTGGGGGAGAGGGGCGCGGCCCATCTCATCCCTGAGAGGGAGCATGCACCTGCTGGTCGGTTCATATGATGGTGCCCATGGAAACGAGAATGAAGCATCCTCCCCAGAATCGTCCTGATCGTCCCTCGTCCACGGGTGTGAGCGACGCAAGAGGCTCCGGTGGCCTTCGACGTCGTCGGGTGTCTGCCGGGGTGTTGGCGGCTGTGGCGGGCGTGTGCCTGGGGGTGGGGGCCGGTGTGGTTCCTGCTGCTGCGGCGCCCGCTGCGGGGTCGGCTCCGGCTGCGTCGTCCAAGGCGGCGGTGCCCAAGGGGCTGGAGTCCTTCTACGGTCAGAAGGTCGCGTGGTACGACTGCGTGGCCTCTGCCGGAGTGGAGAAGTCTGCCGAGAAGACCGGTTTTCAGTGCGCTAAGGTCAAGGTGCCGCTGGACTACTCCAAGCCCGATGGGCAGACCATTGAGATCGCGATGAAGAAGTACCAGGCCGCCGGTTCAGTGCGCCAGGGCACCCTCTTCATGAACCCCGGCGGCCCCGGCGGATCCGGCGTGGACGACGTCGGCGCGATGGTGGACTCGACCTTCGCCGGCGTCCAGAAGTCCTACGACATCATCGGCTTCGACCCCCGCGGCGTCGGCTCCTCCACCGCCGTGAACTGCACCTCCGACACCGAGCTGGAGGCGAAGACGGAAGACGCTCCGGTCAATGCCGGAGAGGGCGCCACGACCTTCGAGCAGCGGGCCGCCGTCATCTCCGCACAGTTCAAGCAGTTCGAGGCCAGCTGCGCGGCGGGCACCAAGCCTGCCGAGCTGCTCGACCACGTGGACACCGTCTCGGTGGCCCGGGATCTTGACGTGCTGCGGGCACTGTCCGGGGACCAGAAGCTCAACTACGCGGGCTTCTCCTACGGCACCTTCCTGGGGGCTCACTACGCCGAGCTCTTCCCCGCCAACACCGGCCGCATGGTCCTCGACGGCGCCCTCGACCCCAGCCTGAGCCTCAGCGAGCACATTCTCGGGCAGGCCCGGGGCTTCGAGCGGGCGCTGCGCAACTATGTCTCCTGGTGCCAGTCGGGGCAGAACTGCCCCCTCTCCGGTGACGCCGACGCCGGCGTCAAGCAGATCGGGGACATCTTCAACTCGGCCGACCAGTCGCCCGTGCCCTCCTCGGACGCGAACCGTCCGGTCACGGGTGACGACATGAAGCAGGTCGTGTCGGTCATGCTCTATTCTCCGGAATCCTCTTGGGACGTCCTGAACGAGGCATTTGGGCAGGTTGTGAACCAGAAAGACGCCTCGGCCTTCAGGGCTATCGCGGACCGGCTCGAAGCTCAGCCCCTGGTCAACACCGGTGCGAACATTGCCATCAACTGCCGGGACTACCAGGTCGAGGGTGACATGGCCACCTGGAAGGCGCAGAGTGAGAAGGTGCAGAAGGCCTCACCTCGCTTCGCGTCCACCTTCGATGGTGCCGAACTGGGCTGCCAGGCCTGGGGGCACACCAACCCCCAGCCGTCCAAGAAGCTCCACGCCAAGGGAGCCGCGCCGATCCTCGTGATCGGGACGACCGGTGACCCGGCCACGCCGTACGAGGATGCCGTGTCCCTGGCCGATCAGCTGGACTCCGGCCAGCTCCTCACCTGGGAGGGCAACGGGCACACGGCTTACGCCAGCTCCGGGCGCGGCCCCTGTGTCATCAATGCGGTCGACACCTACCTGCTGAGCGGCACCATGCCCAAGAAGGGACTGACGTGCCACGGCACGGAGTGAGCATGCGAGGGATCGCCACCCTCCCGCCGGCTGTCCGCTGAGGATCGTCAGGGAGCGTTGCGGGTACGCATCACCGTGGTTGGGGCGCCGGAAACAGGCGCCCCAACCACGGTTCTTTTTCTTCTCTCAGATGTTCACCCATGACGCGGACGCGTTCCGTTTACTGTTTGTAATATAACGGTTATGAAAAATAGCGTGAATGAATTGTCAGGTCCGCGACGAGTCGCTCCAGGGCGTCGTCGGGTGTCTGCCGGGGTGTTGGCGGCTGTGGCGGGTGTGTGCCTGGGGGTGGGGGCCGGTGTGGTTCCTGCTGCTGCGGTGCCCGCTGTGGGGTCGGCTCCGGCTGTGTCGTCCAAGGCGGCGGTGCCCAAGGGGCTGGAGTCCTTCTACGGTCAGAAGGTCGCGTGGTATGACTGTGCGGCCACTGGCGGGATGGAGAAGTCTGCCGAGAAGACCGGTTTTCAGTGCGCCAAGGTCAAGGTGCCGCTGGACTACTCCAAGCCCGATGGGCAGACCATTGAGATTGCGATGAAGAAGCACCAGGCCACCGGCTCGGTGCGCCAGGGCACCCTCTTCGGCAACCCCGGCGGCCCCGGCTACTCCGGGGTGGAGATGGTGGAGGACAACGAGACCCAGTTCTCGCCCGCCCTCAACCAGGCCTACGACATCATCGGCTTCGACCCCCGCGGCGTCGGCTCCTCCACCCCGATCACCTGCGATGACGGCGCGGGCCAGCAGCCCGCCAAGGACGCCCAAGGGGGCATGGGCGTCAACGACCCCCAGCCCGGCTCCCTCGTCGCCGACGTCGCCGGGGACGACCCCACCCCCTTCCGGGACGCTGAGAATCCTGCTGCCGACGGCGGAGCGGAGGCCAACGTCGGCTTCCCGACCCTGATCGACGAGATCACCAAGGACTTCAAGCAGGAGGAGGCCAACTGCGCCGCCCACACCAAGCCGGCCGGGCTGCTCGACCATGTGGACACCGTCTCGGTGGCCCGGGATCTTGACGTGCTGCGGGCACTGTCCGGGGACCAGAAGCTCAACTACCTGGGCTTCTCCTACGGCACCTACCTGGGGGCTCACTACGCCGAGCTCTTCCCCGCCAACACCGGCCGCATGGTTCTCGACGGCGCCGTCGACCCCTCCCTGTCACTGGGGGACCGGGCCGCCGGGCAGGCCCAGGGCTTCGAGGCCGCGCTGCGCACCTACGTCCAGCAGTGCCAGTCCGGCCAGGCCGTCCAGGAAGGCCAGAGCTGCCCCCTGACCGGTGACGCCGACGCCGGAGTCCAGCAGGTTCGCGCCCTCATCGCCTCGGCGGACCAGACACCGCTCAAGACCGCGGATCCGAACGTCACCGTGGACGGCAGCACGATCCGCAGCGCCATCCGCCGACTCCTGTACTCCTCCGAATATTGGCCCCTCCTCACCTATGCCCTCGACCAGGCCATTACCCAGAAGGACGGCTCCTACATCCAGGTGCTCTACGGCAAGGTGACCGCCGGAGGCAGCGCCCCGACCTTCTACGCCGTCAACTGCCAGGACATCCCCGTCCAGGGCGACATGACCAGCTGGGAGAAGGAGTACCAGCAGATCCTCCAGAGCTCGCCCACCTTCGGCGCCTCCTTGGGCAACCAGGATGCGCGCTGCCAGGCCTGGGGGCACAACGGGATCCGCAAGCCCGCTCCCATCCACGCCAAGGGGGCGGCCCCCATCCTGGTGGTGGGCACCACCGGTGACCCGGCCACGCCCTACGCCTGGTCCCAGGCCATGGCCGATCAGCTCGAGTCCGGCCGGCTCCTGACCTGGGAGGGCAACGGCCACACCGCCTACGGGCGCGCGGGGGCCTGCGTCCAGAAGGCCGTCGACACCTACCTCACCAGCGGGACCCTGCCCAAGGAGGGCCTGACCTGCACAAGCGGTCAGTAAGGCCGGGCCGTCCCCGCCCCAGGGGCCTCGATGGGAACTTCTCCCCACTCCATCTCCAGGAGGAGGCCCCTGGGCGGCCCAGCGGCATAGGGTTCACCTTGTGACTACTGCGACCTCTCCTCGGCCTCGTATCAAGCCTCTGTTCGTGGCGCTCGCTGCGCTTCTGGCGTGCGGGGGCCTGACCGCTGCCAGGACGAAGCCGATATCAAGGCAACCCCAGCAACGGCGTCGGCCTCGGCGGCGGTCCCGGCCGGGCTGGAGAGCTTCTACACCCAGAAGGTCTCCTGGTACGCCTGCGACAAGAAGGGGATGGGGGAGGCGAAGTCGGGGAAGGACACCGGCTTCACCTGCGCCAAGGTCAAGGTGCCGCTGGACTACGACAACCCCGGCGGTGAGACGATCGAGATCGCGGTGAAGAAGCGGACCGCCAGCGGGGACTCGGTCGGCTCACTGTTCGTCAACCCGGGCGGGCCGGGAGGGTCGGGCATCGAGCTGGTCGAAAGCGCCGGCTCCTACTTCTCCAAGAACCTCACCAGCTCCTACGACGTCGTCGGTTTCGACCCGCGAGGCGTGGGCGCCTCCACGGCAGTCGACTGCCTGACCGACGCCGAGCTCGACGCCGAGCGAGCCGGGGCGAACGACCCGGCGACCCCCTCGGCCGCGGCCACCCAGGAGCGGGCCCAGAAGATGGGAGAGGCCTGTGCGGCGAAGACCAGCCCCGCGGGGCTCCTGGACCACATCGACACCATCAGCGCGGCCAAGGACCTCGACATCCTGCGGGCGGTCGACGGCCAGCAGACGCTGACCTACCTGGGTTTCTCCTACGGCACCTACCTGGGAGCCACCTACGCCGAACTGTTCCCGGCCAACACCGGGCGGCTGGTCCTCGACGGCGCCGTCGACCCCCTCCCTGAGCGCCGAGGAGCTGACCCTGGGGCAGGCCAAGGGATTCGAGGCGTCGCTTCGGGCCTACGTGCAGAGCTGCCAGAGCTCCAAGCTGGGATGCCCCCTGAGCGGCGACGTCGACTCCGGTGTCTCCCAGATCCGCGAGCTCCTGGAATCCACGAAGGCGGCGCCGCTGCCGACCTCCGACGACAAGCGGCCGCTGACTACGACCTGGCCGTCTACGGGGTGCTGGGATCGATGTACCAGACCCAGCTGTGGCCCTCCCTCACCCTGGCGCTGTCTCAGGCGATGGGCAAGATGGGCGAACCGGACGGAAGCGCGCTGCTGGCCATCGCCGACGCCGTCTCCTCCCGTCAGAGCGACGGCAGCTACTCCGGTAACGGCGCTGAGGCCCTCATGGCGGTCAACTGCCTGGACTACCCGGTCCAGGGGGACAACACCTCCTGGGAGGAGAACGCCAAGGCCGTCAATGAGGCCTCGCCCACCTTCGGCTCCCAGCTGCTCTACCCCGACGCCTACTGCCAGGGCTGGGGCCACACGTCGAGCCGCAAGCGCGAGAAGATCACGGCCTCCGGCGCCGCACCGATCCTCGTGGTGGGCACCACCGGTGACCCGGCCACGCCCTACGCCTGGTCCGAGTCGCTGGCCGATCAGCTCGAGTCCGGTCAGCTCATGACCTGGAAGGGCGACGGACACACCGCCTACGGGCGCTCCAACGACTGCGTCAAGAAGGCTGTGGACACCTACCTGCTCAACGGGACGATGCCGGACAAGGGACTCACCTGCTGACCACCGCCGGGCAGGCCGGCCCGACCGGTTCCCGCAGGTCATGAGATCGGCCCCGGACGACGTTCGCGTCGTCCGGGGCCGATTCCTCAGCCGGGCCGTACCGGTGTCGGCGCTGCCCGCCGCACTGGCTCAATTCACTGGCTCAGCTCGCCGGCGATGGAGCGTCCCATCCAGCCGGCCAGGTCTTCTCCCGCCAGTCCCTGCGAGAGCAGGAACTGGACCTTGGCGTAGGCGGCCTCCAGGGTCATGTCGCGGCTGCCGACGGCGCCACTGCGGGCCAGTGCGTCACCGGCCTCGTAGTGCCCCAGGAGGACCTCGGACTCGTGGCACTGGGAGGTGACGATGACGGCCGTCCCGGCGGCGATCACCTGTTCGATGACGTCGGTCAGCCCCGGCTCCTGGGACGGCACGTTGCCGACTCCGAAGGCCCGCAGGATCACGGCCTCGGGCAGCGGTGTCAGCAGCGCCTCCAGGCGGGCCGCCGTGATGCCCGGGACCAGGTCGACCACGACGACGTCGTGACGGGCGTAGGGGGCGGCATCCTTCCAACCGGCCCCGCCCCGGGTGCATGGAGCCCACTGCCACGGGGCGCCAGTGGTGGCCAGAGGGGCCGCGTTGGGGGACTCGAAACCGGTGAAGGCCCACGAGGAGGACTTCGTCACCCGGTTCCCGGCCAGGAGCCGATGTCCGAAGAACAGCGCCACCCCGCTCAGGCGCCCGGAGGTGGCGGCCTTGAGCGCCCCGGTGACGTTCGCTGCGGCGTCGGTTCCCAGTTCTCCGAGGGGGAGCTGGGAACCGGTGACGACGACCGGAACGCTCAGATCCGTCAGCGCATAGGACAGGGCGGCACTGGTGTAGGCCATCGTGTCGGTCCCGTGCAGGATGACGAAGGTGGCCTGCGGGTCGGCCGCAGCGTGGGCGCGCAGGTCGTCCACGATCGCCTGCCAGGACAGCGGGGTGGCGTTCGAGGAGTCGATGAGCGGCTCCAGCGAGGTCACGGACACCGAACGAGCCAGGGGCGTGCCCTTCAGCAGCGAGTCGAGCCACCCCTCCAGATCCGCACCGGGAACGAGGCCGTGAGGGGAGTCCACCATCCCGATGGTGCCCCCGGTGTAGGTGATGTGAACGTGCATGGGCTCAGCCTCCTGCCGCTCAGGCCTCGTGCGACGGGGCGGATGCGGCTTCATCCACCTCGTCGGCGAGGACCTCGTCGAGCAGGTCGCCCCGAATGCGTCCCCGCACCGCGTACCAGCCTGCCACCATCATGACGGCGACGATGGCGAACAGGACCAGGGTCCAACGTCCGGCCGGGTTGGTCACGTTGGAGACGACGACGATGGTGAAGAAGGCCAGGGCCGCGTAGTTGGACCAGGGGGCCCAGGGCATCCGATAGGCCGGGCGCACCTCCTTGCCCTCCTGCACTCGCCGCAGGAAGGCGAGGTGGGTAACGAGGATGGCTCCCCAGGTCCCGGCGATGCCGATGCCGGCCAGGTTCATGACGATCTCGAAGGCGTCCTCCTCCACGAGGGCGTTGAGGACGACGCCGAGCAGTCCCAGGGCGGAGGTGATGATGATGCCCCAGGCGGGAACCTGATGCTTGTTGAGCCCGGCCGCCACCCGAGGGGCCTCACCGGCCACCGCCATGGAGCGCAGGGTGCGTCCGGTGGCGTACAAGCCGGCGTTGAGGGAGGACAGCGCTGCGGTGAGGATGACGACCTGAATGATGTCGCCGGCGTAGGGCACACCGATCCCGGAGAAGAAGGTGACGAAGGGCGACTGGTCCTTCAAGTAGGAGGTGTAGGGCAGGACCAGTGCCAGCAGCATGACCGAGCCGACGTAGAAGACGAAGATGCGCAGAATCATCGAGTTGATCGCCTTGGGCAGGATCTTCTCGGCCTCCGTGGCCTCACCTGCTGCCACGCCCACCATCTCCGTGCCACCGAAGGCGAAGACGACGCCGAGGGTCAGGGCGAAGACGATCGGGAATCCCTCGGGGAAGAACCCACCGTTTCCGAGGATGTTGTGAGCCCCCGCGGTGATCGCCCCACCGTCGGGGTCTGTTCCGGTGTGAAGCCCGAGAACAATGGCGACGATGGCCACCACCATGAAGGACACGATGGCGGCGACCTTGATGAGCGCGAACCAGAACTCCGCCTCACCGAACATCTTGACGTTGAGCATGTTGAGAATGAAGACCAGGACGAGCGCGATGAGCGCGAAGACCCACTGTGGGACAACCTTCAGAGCCGTCCAGTAGTGGAGATAGTTGGCCACGGCCGTGATGTCCGCCATGACGGTGACCGACCAGTCCAGGAAGAAGAACCAGCCGGTGATGTAGGCGCCCTTCTCGCCGAGGAACTCACGGGCGTAGGAGACGAATGCTCCCGAGGAGGGACGGCGGATGGCGAGCTCGCCCAGAGCGCGCACCATGAGGAAGGCGAAGATTCCGCAGACGGCATAGGCGAACATCAGCCCCGCCCCGCCCTCCTTGAGTCGGCCGCCGGCACCCATGAAAAGACCCGTGCCGATGGAGCCGCCAATGGCGATCATCTGCAGGTGGCGGTTCTTCAGCGACTTGTTGTATCCGGCGTCGCCGCGGTCCCGGATCTGGTCGGGCTGGGGAAGCGGGGAGGGTGACGGCGAAGCACCCGAGTGCGGTGAGGGAGAGGTGGGGGAGTGGCTGGACGGAGACTCGCTCATGGGGATCCTTACGGAGAGGGAGACCTGTTGAATGACGTGCGGAGAATACCGGGCCCGGTCGGTTCGGGTGATGCGGGGCGGCGAGGAGGGAGGGTGACTGTGTTGAGGAACACGGTCCTCCTGGCGGCGCTGGATTGCGGTGGTGGCCGCAGGGCCGGTATGTTCGGCTCTGCTGCTTGTGCCAGCGCCGCCTTAGCTCAGTCGGCAGAGCGATTCACTCGTAATGAATAGGTCGTGGGTTCGATTCCCACAGGCGGCTCGATCGGCCCCGGGAGGTGATGCCTCCCGGGGCTTTCTGGCTTCCTGGCGCCTCGCCCGCGACTCTTCAGTGTGCCTTTCGGCACATTTGTTGGCTGTGACGGATGGTCTGGGTGCGGGATTTCTGGGATGACCGCGTGGCCGAAATCCTTTGTCATCCTGTGGTCAGGGGTGGGCCATGGCTCGCGCGGGGCGGATTCTCCCGACTTGATGCGATGTTCCTCAGGGTGAGAGTCGTGGTGCTGCAGGTCTTCTCTTCCGGCTGAGAGAATCCCCCACTGCTATCTGGGAGTCATCTGGGAGATTGGGTGTCTTGGATTGACTGATCGTTGGATACCTCGAGGCGGTCGGAGGGTAGGGAGTGTCATGCCTGGATTGTTCCGTCAGGTCTCGTGGGGATCTCCAAAGGGGGCCTCAGTGCTTTCACAGTTTCCGTCTCAGTCATCACGGTGTCCGGGGTGGTATGGCGTCGCGCTTCACCGTGTGATTGGGGGTGAAGTGGCCGGTAATGGGGCGACGAAAAGCCGTGTTGCATTGAGGGCAACTATTGTTTAATCTAACGTTGTCCGCAGCGGGATACATCCTTCAGGCCCGCTCCCTCCGCTCAGAATGAGGAATCATGGCACAGAAGACTCAGGTCATCCTCGTCGACGATGTCGACGGGTCCGAGGCCAATCAGACCGTCACCTTCGCCCTTGATGGCGTCTCCTACGAGATCGACCTGAACGACGAGCACGCAGCTGCTCTTCGTGAGTCCCTTGAGGAATGGGTCGGAAAGGCTCGTCGCACCGGCGGCCGCCGTAGCTCCGGTCGTCGTCGTTCCAGCGGCCCTTCTGACACTCAGAAGATTCGCGAGTGGGCCCGCGAGCAGGGCCTTGAGGTTTCTGACCGCGGTCGCGTCTCCGCAGAGGTGCGCAAGGCCTACTACGACGTCAACCCCGGCAACTGAGGGAACGTGGGTGTCCGGCTCACATGCAGCCGGCGCCCCGCATCGAGTCATTCTCGAGCTGATTGCCACCTCGCACCACGACTCTGGTTGTGCGCTCAGGCGCATTACCAGAGTCGTTGTGTATTCAATACGTGAATTCGCTCCGTGAGTGGGCGGTATCGCTGCGAGCAGTTCCTTTGCTCCGATGCGCCGGTACCCCGCCCACTGCAGCAGCCCTTCTAGGCCTCCTGGGCCTCGCGCCATGCCCGTGATCCTGGCAGGATAGGGCCATGGCTTACACCCTCGTACTGCTCCGCCACGGCGAGAGCGAATGGAACGCGAAGAACCTCTTCACCGGCTGGGTCGATGTCCCGCTGTCAGACAAGGGCCGCGCCGAGGCCGTCCACGGTGGCGAGCTGCTCAAGGAGGCCGGCGTCCTCCCCGAGAAGCTCTTCACCTCGATGCTGCGCCGCGCCATCATGACCGCCAACCTCTCCCTGGACGCCGCGGACCGTCACTGGATCCCGGTGGAGCGCGACTGGCGCCTCAACGAGCGCCACTACGGCGCCCTGCAGGGCAAGAACAAGAAGGAGATCCGTGACGAGTACGGGGAGGAGCAGTTCATGCAGTGGCGCCGCTCCTACGACGTGCCGCCGCCGGCCATTGAGGCCGGTTCGGAGTTCTCCCAGGACACCGACCCCCGCTACGCCGGTGAGCCCATCCCCGCCACCGAGTGCCTCAAGGACGTCCTCGAGCGCCTCCTGCCCTACTGGGAGGGCACCATCGTCCCCGAGATCAAGACCGGCAAGACCGTCATGATCGCCGCTCACGGCAACTCGCTGCGCGCCATCGTCAAGCACCTCGACGACATCTCCGACGACGACATCGCCGGCGTCAACATCCCCACTGGGATCCCGCTGGTCTACGAGCTCGACGAGGAGACCCTCAAGCCCCTCAAGAAGGGCGGTCGCTACCTCGACCCCGAGGCCGAGGCCAAGATCGCGGCGGTGGCCAACCAGGGCAAGTGAGCCCCGGCGGCCTGCCGCACCCTCCATGACGCGGGCGGCGCCGGACCTTCCTTGAGGTCCGACGCCGCCCGCGTCATTGGTTCCAGGTGCTCAGTGGAGCGCGTCGGCGTCCTCGGCATCATGCGTCTCGGGCATGGAGGCTCCCGAGACGAGGTAGGCCACGCGGCTGGCCACCGACGTGGAGTGGTCGCCGAAGCGCTCCAGGAAGCGGCCCATGAGGACGGCGTCGATGACCTGCTGGCGGCTCAGGTCGTGAGCCGGGTCCAGGATCATCTGGAAGGAGCGGCGGTGCAGGGCATCGAGCTCGGCGTCGTTGGTCTGAATGACGGAGGCCAGCTCCAGGTCCCGCGTCGAGATGAGGCGGGCGACGTCCTTACCGGCGCGCACCGCCAGGTCCGCCATCTCCAGGATGAGCCCCAGGACCGGCTCGGGCAGCGGCGGCTCGGGGTAGCGGCCGCGGGCGATGGCCGCCACGTGGCGGGCCAGGTCGCCCTGGCGCTCGAGGGTCTGGGCCATGCGCAGCGCGGACAGGACATTGCGCAGGTCCCCGGCCACCGGCTGCTGACGGGCCAGCAGCATGACGCACAGGTCGTCGATGTCGCGCTGGAGGTCGTTGATGCGCTCGTCGGCGTCGATCACCTGCTCGGCGATGACGATGTCCCCCTGGCGCAGGGACTCCGCGGCCCGCTCGATCGCGGTGGCGACCTGGTTGGCCATGGACTCGAGGTCGGAGCCCAGCTGCTTGAGCTCCTGGTTGAAGATGGCGCGCATGAGGCTGCTCCTGTTCGGGGCGAGGACCGATGGTTCGGGCCGGTCGGTGAGGTGGCGTGGCGGCGCTGCTCGACGATCCCGCCGAGGCCGCCGCCAAGGATGTTGTCCCCAAGCACAGCAGCCCGGAGACCCCGCCGCAAGCGGCACGCCCACAGGCGGCGCCGGCCGGTGAGGGCTCTCGGGGCTCATCTACCCTAGAGGAGTGGGCCTGACCGTTACCGTTCTCCTCCTTGCCGCCGCCGGCCTCCTGTGCCTGGGGGTGGGGATCGGTGTCGCGCTGTCCCGGCGCGAGCGCAGAGCAGCCACGAGCGCCGCCGACCTGGCCGGCCTGGCAGGGACCGACACGGCCGTCCCGGTGCTGGCGGCACTGCGCTCGACCGTCGTCGTCCTCGATGACGACGACGAGGTCCTGCGAGCCTCGGCGTCGGCCTACACCTTCAACATCGTGCGCGACGACGCCGTCATCGAGCCGACCGTGGTGGCGATGGTGGGGCGCGTGCGGGCCTCGGGCCAGGCGCAGGACGCGGCCGTCACCGTCGCCCGGGGGAGGGTGCCCGGCGCGGGCCAGTTCCACCTCCAGGTGCGCGTGGCCGGCATCGGCCAGGGGCGCGTCCTCATTCTCATTGAGGACCACACCGCCGCCCGCCGGGTGGAAGCCATGCGCCGCGACTTCGTCGCCAACGTCTCCCACGAGCTCAAGACCCCGGTCGGTGCGATCCAGCTGCTGGCTGAGACCGTCGAGGCCGGCGCTGACGACCCCGACTTCGTGCGCGACTACTCCGGGCGCATGCGCAAGGAGGCCCGTCGCCTGGGCGTCCTGGTCCAGGAGATCATCGAGCTCACCCGCCTCCAGGAGGGCGACGCCCTGGCCGAGCCCGAGGTCGTTGAGATCGACGACGTCGTCGCCGAGGCCGTGGACCGGGTGCGCGTCGAGGCCGACGGTCGCCAGATCGCCCTCGTGGCCGGCGGGACCAAGGGGCTGCGGGTGCGTGGCGACGCCGCCCTCATCACCACCGCCGTGCGCAACCTGCTGGACAACGCCATCCGCTACTCCGAGCCGCGCACCCGGGTCTCGGTGGGCGTCTCGCTGGATGCGGAGGACCCCGACATCGTGCGCATCGCCGTGGTCGACCAGGGCATCGGCATCCCCAAGGAGGAGCAGGAACGCGTCTTCGAGCGCTTCTACCGCGTGGACAAGGCCCGCTCGCGCGCCACCGGGGGCACCGGCCTGGGCCTGAGCATCGTCAAGCACGTGGCCGCCGACCACGGCGGCACCGTCGAGCTGTGGTCCGCCCCGGGACGCGGCTCCACCTTCACCCTCGTGCTGCCGCGCCTGGGCGAGGGCGAACCGGTGGAGGGTGAATCGGTCGGGTCTGGTTCGGTCGGGGTCGGTTCGGCCCAGGACGAGCCCGCCGACGCCGCGGCGGAGCACATCCCCGGGAGCGGTTCATGAGCCCGGCAGAGCGCTCCGCAGCGTCGAGTGCAGGGGCAGCGGGGACGTCTGCGCCCTCCAGCGCACCGACCGCGGCGTCGATGACGCCGGTGGGCGGCCCGACGCGGATCCTCCTGGTCGAGGACGAGGAGAACTTCCGCGACCCACTTGCCTACGGGCTGCGGCGCGACGGCTTCGAGGTGGTTGAGGCCGAGGACGGCCAGCGCGCCGTCGAGATCTTCGAGGCCTCCCGGCGCCCCGGCGGCGTCGGCCCCATTGACCTGGTCCTGCTGGACCTCATGCTGCCCCGCCTGGACGGGACCGAGGTGTGCACCCGGATCCGGCGCTCCTCCTCCGTGCCGGTCATCATGCTCACCGCCAAGGACACCGAGCTGGACAAGATCGTCGGCCTGGAGATCGGGGCCGACGACTACGTCACCAAGCCCTACTCCTACCGGGAGCTCCTGGCGCGCCTCAAGGCGGTTCTGCGTCGTAGCCGCGCGGCCGCCCCGGAGCCCGAGCCGGTGCTGGTCGCCGGCGGGGTGCGGATGGACGTCGAGCGCCACGAGGTCAGGGTCGACGGCGAGGTGGTCGCCATGCCGCTGCGGGAGTTCGAGCTCCTCGAGCTGTTTCTGCGTCACCCCGGCCGCGTGCTCACCCGAAGCCAGATCCTGGAGCGCCTGTGGGGGCCCGATTACGAGGGCGACACGAAAACTCTGGACGTCCATATCAAACGGCTCCGGGGTCGGATTGAGGTCGACGCCTCCAAACCGGTTCTCATCACCACGGTCAGGGGTCTGGGCTATCGCCTGGACGGGGATTCGTAGCACTGATTCTCCATTGCGGATGGCGCCGCAGTTCTCGCCCCGGCCCCGGGGCGGGCCCACCGTGACCTCTGTGAGATACGTCCCCGATCTTTGCGCGGAATGACCTGATAAACTAGAGGTCCGCTATCCAGTCTGGAGAGTCATCCTTATGACCTATGAAGTCGGTGAGACTGTCGTCTACCCGCACCACGGGGCCGCCCGGATCATTGACATCCGGCAGCGCAAGGTACGCGGTGAGGAGAAGACGTATCTGCAGCTCGAGGTGGCCCAGGGTGACCTGACCATCTTGGTTCCCGCCGAAAGCGTTGAGCTCATCGGTGTTCGTGACGTGGTTGATGAGACCGGCTTGGAAAAGGTCTTCGAGGTGCTGCGGGCACCGCTGACCGAGGAGCCCACGAACTGGTCTCGCCGTTTCAAGGCCAACCAGGAGAAGATCGCCTCCGGGGACGTCATCAAGGTCGCCGAGGTCGTGCGGGACCTCTCCCGCCGGGACACGGACCGCGGCCTGTCCGCCGGCGAGAAGCGCATGCTCGCCAAGGCCCGCCAGATTCTCGTCTCCGAGCTGGCTCTGGCCCAGAAGACCCCTGAGGAGGAGGCCGAGTCCCGCCTGGACGAGGTCCTCGCCTCCTAGTTCGCGCAGCGCCTGTGCTCGGGCGTCGGGGACGCGGTAGCGTCCTGCCCGTGAGCATCAGCCCTTCATCCCAAGCATCCGCCCCGCCCGAGTCCGCTCCGGGTGGGGCGGTCGCTGTTCTCACCGCGGCGGGCTCCGGGTCTCGCCTGGGCGCCGGGGTCCCCAAGGCCCCTCGTCCCGGTGGGTGGTGTCAGCCTCCTGCGGCGGGCGGCGGCCGGGCTCATCGCCTCGGGCGCCGTCAGCCACGTCGTCGTCACCGCCCCCGCTGAGGAGGTCGATCGGTTCCGCGCCGAGCTCGAGGGCCTGCCGGACGGATCGGTCGGGGCCTCGGCGGGCCGACGTGGTGAGATCGAGGTTGTTGCCGGCTCGCCCCGCTCCCGGCAGGCCTCTGTGGCCCTTGGGCTCGCAGCGGCCCTGGCCGCCGTGCCGCAGGCCGACGTCGTCATCGTTCACGACGCCGCGCGGGCGCTGACGCCGCCGGAGGTGGCGCAGCGGGTGGTCGCGGCCGTGCGGGCCGGACACGAGGCCGTGGTCCCGGCGCTGCCCGTGACCGATACCGTCAAGGAGGTCGAGGCCCGCCGGGCGGGGGAGCCCGAGCCCGTCGTCGGCACCCCCCGACGCGACCGGCTCCGGGCGGTCCAGACCCCCAGGGATTCTCGACCCCGTGCTCGTCGCCGCCCACCGCGCCGGCGCCGAGCGGGCTGGGGACGAGGCGCTCGCCGCCTCCGACGACGCCGGTCTGGTCGAGGCCTGCGGCGGCAGCGTCGTCGTCGTCGCCGGTGACGAGCGCGCCATGAAGGTGACGACGCCCATGGATCTGGCCCTGGCCGAGCTGCTCCTGGAGCGGCAATCCGCTCAGGGGGAGCGCCCTACCGAGACCGGTGGGGAGAACTGACGATCAGGTCGGTTCCCTTTTTCGGTACCGCCACCGGCCCGGATGGCCCTATCGTCTCTCCCATGAGCACGACAGTGACTGCTCCGACGCAGGCCGGCTCCCGCACCCGGCTCCTGTCCTGGCCCGTCATCGCCTGGGGCCTGTGGGACTGGGGGTCGGCGGCCTTCAACGCGGTCATCACCACCTTCGTCTTCACCGTCTACCTGGTCAGCGACTCCTTCGGGGCCAAGGCGGACAACGAGTCGGCGCTGTCCCTCGGGCTGGCCATCGCCGGCCTGTTCATCGCCCTGCTGGCGCCGGTGACCGGGCAGCGCTCGGACCGGGGCGGGCGAACCGTCTTCTGGCTCGGGGGCTACACCGCGGTGGTGGTGGCGGTCTCGGCGGCCCTGTTCCTGGTGCGGCCCGAGCCCGGCTACCTGTGGCTCGGCATCGTCCTGCTGGGGGTCGGCAACATCTTCTTCGAGCTGGCCTCGGTCAACTACAACGCCATCCTCAACCACCTGGCCCCCAAGGACCGCATTGGTGCCGTCAGCGGCCTGGGGTGGGGGATGGGCTACCTCGGCGGCATCGTCCTGCTGCTCATCCTCTACATCGCTCTCGTGGGGCCGAGTCCCCTGGTCTCCTTCGCGGCTGGAAGCGGGATGGGGGTACGCGTCGCCATGCTCGTGTCGGCGGCCTGGTTCGGCCTGTCCGCCCTTCCCGTCCTCATCAACCGCTCCCGCAGGCTCGGGCGCTCCCGCGCCGAGCACGTCGCGGAGGTCGGTGAGGGGATGGCGACTGCCGAACCGGGACGGGACCGGGCCGCCATGGAGGCCGAGCCGGTGGAGGCCGTCTCCCACCAGGGCAGGCGCAAGGAGTCGATCCTGACCTCCTACAAGCTGCTGTGGCGCACCCTGCTCCAGCTGCACCACTTCCAGCCGCGCCTGCTGTGGTTCCTGCTGGCCGCCGCCGTCTTCAGGGACGGGCTGGCCGGGTCTTCACCTACGGCGGCATCATCGCCCAGAACACCTTCGGCTTCTCATCGGGCGACGTCATCATCTTCGCCATCGTGGCCAACATCGTGGCCGGCATCGCCACCATCTGGGCCGGGCGGCTCGATGACCGCTTCGGGCCGCGCAACGTCATCATGGCCAGCCTCAGCATTCTGGTGGTGGCCGGGCTACTGGTGTTCTTCCTGCACTCCGCCGGGACCGTGGCCTTCTGGGTGCTGGGCCTGCTCCTGTCGGCCTGCGTGGGGCCGGCCCAGTCGGCCGCCCGGTCCTTCCTGGCCCGCCTCATCCCCGAGGGGCAGGAGGGCGAGATCTTCGGGCTCTACGCGACCACCGGGCGGGCGGTGTCCTTCATGGCGCCCGCGATGTACGGCATCTTCATCTATCTGGGCACGCGCATCGTCGGGCCGGGGGCGAACTACTGGGGGATCCTCGGGATCGTCGCGGTGCTGGCCACGGGACTACTCCTCATGCTGCGCGTGGGCAACCCCGTCGCCGAGGAGGAGTCGGCCGCGTAGACCACGCCGGCCGCGTAGACCGCCGTCGCGGTCGTGCCCTATGCCTCGCGGTCGAGGGGTAAGGGCACGACCTCGCGAGCTACCCTACGAACGCGCGGTGCTTCATCACGAGGAGGCCTGGCGGGCCTCGCGCTCGGCGCGCATGCGCTCAAGATCCTCCGGAGTCAGCGGCCCCTGGGTGGTGCCGGGAGTCCCGTCCTGACGGATCCAGCTCACGACAAGACCCTCCTTGGCTCCGAAGCGGGCCAGGTGGATCCCAGTGACCTGCTCAAGGCGCTCGAGGTGCTCCTCGTCGGCGGCCAGGTCGAGCTGGAGGATGCCATCGTGACAGGAGATCTCGACGACGCCGGTGACTGCCCCCTCACGGTCAAAGGACAGGGAGCCGGTCTGGGAGGCCTCATCCCAAGCGGCGGTGATCTTGCGGCCCATGTGAGAGGCCAGCTGCTTGCCGTATCGGGAGGGGCGGTCCGTGCTCACACGAGCGGTGGAGCGACAGGAGAAGACGGGCTGTGCTGAGTCGGCGGAGTCAGTCATGCCCCTATCCTGACGCGCTTGGTCGGCCGCGGTCCCCACGAGTTCTCTCAGAGCGCGAGAGTGGGGCCTGGAAGGGGGTATGCCATCGGGTCCGAGAAAGGACTCGGCCCGCGGTTCGGAAGTCCGAACCGCGGGCCCAAGCCTCGCGAGGTCCCACCTGCAACCCGGGTCCCATGCACCCGAGGAGGCGGTTCCTCCTTCGCCGAAACGATGATGCCAGGCTCCCTATGACCCGGCTCCATCTCAGAGGATCGATCTGTCATCGGGCTCCCCAACCCTCGAGACCGTCCCTGTCCGGCGGTGACTACTATGTAACGCCCTGACCCTGTGAGGAAGAGGGGCAGATCCCTGGGAAAAATCTGGGAAATTCGCGGGTGGGTTGTTTCGGTGACTCAAGCCTTCCCCGGACGGGGAATGGGGCTCAGTTTCGCTCAGGAGACTGGGGAGAACCGCACTGCGGTGCCCGAGGCGGTCACCATGAGCATGCCGTTGTCCGAGCCCAGCGTCTCGTAGTCGATGTCGACGCCGACGATGCCTTCAGCGCCGAGCTCCTGGGCGCGCTGCACCATTTCCGCCAGGGCACTCTCACGGGCCTGGACGAGCTCGGCCTCATAGGTCTGGGAACGACCGCCCACAAGGTTGCGGAACCCGGCCGCCATGTCCTTGAGGGCGTTGACTCCGGCGATGGTCTCACCGCAGACGACTCGCAGGTACTGGGTCACGGGGTATCCCTCGACGGTGGGGGTGGTGGTCACGAGCATGATGGCGACTCCGTTCTTGTGGGGTGATGGTTGGTACAAGCACCCTACAGGGTGGTGAAATCTTCTTGTGACCTGGTGGCGGCCTGCCTGGCCAGATGCAGCAGGCGGCTGTAGCGCTCGCTGATCCGCGCATGGGGGACGGGTTCTCCGTCGAGGCTCCACGTCAGGAGGTGCTCCAGGCTGAATCGAGGGGAACAGCGCGAGCAGGAGACGGGTGAGGCCGGGCGGCGCATGCGGTCCACCTCGTGGCCCGCCGGGCACCTGCCCACCCAGCGTCCCCGCAGTCGCGGGGCCTGGGCGTCAATGAGCCGCCGGCCCGTCGCCCCCAACCGGGTCGCCTCGGCGGCCCAGACGGCGTCGTGCCCGTGGCTGGGGCCGACGCGGGCGTGGGCGATCTCGTGCAGGATCGTCTCGCGGACCTGGGTCTCGTCGTACAGGCTCATGAGGTGGCGGCTGAGCGTGATCCGACGTCGAGCATGATCCGTCTGGCCGGCCCGCCGACGCGCCCGGTCGAAGGCCAGGTCCCAGTTGCCGACGTCGGCCTCCTCCATGAGGGAATGCGCCAGGCTCAGGACGTCGGGAAGATTCACGGGCCCACGGTATGCGACGGCGGTCTTCCCGGACGACGGCGGTGCTGTGGGGCGCATCGCCTCCCGTCGGCTCCTGATCGGGCAGTGGCTGCGGGACGCTGGGGTCTTCGGGCCGTGGATCGGCTCGTGATGTGACACGATGGCGCCGATGTCCCACCATCCCTCCGGCCGGCGTCCGCGGCCCCAACGAAGCACTGCAGGATCCGGATCGCCCCAGCCTGCACGTGCGCCGCGCAGCGGCCGTCCGACCGCACAGCGCGGTACTGACCGTGCCCGGCGGGAGGATGCGAATCACCGTCCCGGGCGGGGAAGGGGAGCCGAGGAGGCCGTGGGCGCCTCGGGCTCCTGCGTGCCGGTGTCAGACGGCGGCGGGGGCGCAGGGGCGGTTCCGTTCGGTTCTTCCTGAGCAGCCCGATCGGCGTTGTCCTGGCCGCCTTCCTGGTCACGCTCCTGGTGGGACTCCTCGTGCTGCGTAGCACCGGTTCCTCCCTCGGCGGCCTCGCACTGGGGTGGGGGCGGGACACTGATGCCGGGACGCGTTCCGCTCCGGCACCCCTGGTGCCCGACGCCAGCGGCTTCAACGCCGCCCGCATCATCGATGACGAGGTCTTCTACGACTCCCAGGCCATGACGCGCGAGGAGATCGCCGCTTTCGTCACCAAGGTCAATGCCGGCTGCCAGTCGGGCAGTGATGGCACCCAGTGCCTGGCCGCCGCCACCTTCTCCGTGCAGGCCCGCCAGGCCAGCACCTTCTGCCCCGGTGACATCAAGGCCGCCTCCGGCGTCAGTGCGGCCGACGTCATCTGGGAGGTCTCCCAGGCCTGCGACATCAATCCCCAGGTGCTCCTCGTGCTCATTCACAAGGAGCAGGGACTGCTCACCGCCTCCGGCGAGAACCTGAGTGCTCGCGACTACGAGGCCGCAGCCGGGTACGCCTGCCCTGACTACGGGGCCTGCGACCCCCAGTGGGCAGGCTTCCCCTCCCAGCTCTACGGGGCGGCCTCCCAGTTCCATCGCTACCGTCTTGATCCGGGTGGCTACGACGTCGTGGCGCAGCAGCCCAGACGCATCGCCTACTCGCCCGATGTGCTGTGCGGCAGCGGTGAGGTGACGGTGGCCAATCAGGCGACCGCCGGCCTGTACAACTACACGCCCTTCCAGCCCAATGAGGCCGCCGCACATGGTGGGGACCAGTGCACCTCGTGGGGCAACTGGAACTTCTACGGCTACTTCAAGACGCTCTTCGGAAGTCCGACGTCAGATTAAGTGTGGTCGGCGGAGGTGTGGATTCCGCAGTATTTCAAGGGATCTGAGGGAGGGAGTCGGCATGCCCGGAAGGTCGTGACCATATCGTCATCAAGCGTCACCATTTAGATGCGTGATTTCCAGCCTTCTCTCAGACAGCATCGGCAGAGTCATAGTCACCGCTGAACGGTGGTGACCGTGAGGTACTGGGGAGTACCACTGACCGGCCTCCACTGAGTCTGGGCCACAGCCAAGGGAATGTGCTCGGGCGTTTCGGTGAAGGAGGACCCGCTGCCGAATGGGAACCGGTATGCGACCTCGTTGCGAAGGGCCCGACCCGGTGGTTCAACCGGGGCGGGCCTTCGCAGTGCCTGGGCGCAGGACCATCCGGTCCGCGCCCAGGCATTTTTGCGGGGACCCGTTCAGTGGGCATGACATGATGCGAGCATGACGCTGCCGCCGGTACTGGCGACCACCTGGGTCGTCATCGAGTACCTCATCAAGATCGCCGCGCTGGGCACGGTTCCGGAGAACCGCCGCCCGTCGTCGTCGACCGCCTGGCTGCTGCTCATCTTCCTGCTGCCCCTCGTGGGGCTCCCGCTCTACCTGCTCATCGGCAGCCCGTGGGTCCACGGCACGCGCCGCCGCCAGCAGCACACCGTCAACGAGATCACCCTCGACTACACCCGCGCCATGCCAGACCTGCCCAAGGGGGCCCGGCCCTCGACCTACCTGGCCGGAGCGCTGCGCATGAACCGCCGGCTCACTGGCCTTCCCTGCGTCAGCGGCGAAGTGGTGGCCGTCCACGCCGACCCCCGCAGCACCTACGAAGCCATGGCCCGAGCCATTGACTCCGCCACCGACCACGTCCACGTCGAGTTCTACATCATGAGCTGGGACGAGGTCACCGACGTCTTCTTCGCCGCCCTGGAGCGCGCGGTGGCCCGCGGAGTCACGGTGCGCCTCCTCCTGGACCACCTGGGTAGCCGCAAGTACCCCGGCTGGAAGCAGTTCTGTCAGCGCATGACCGACGCCGGTATCCGCTGGCGCCTCATGATGCCGCTGCTTCCGCTCAAGCGCCGCTGGCGCCGCCCGGACCTGCGCAACCACCGCAAGATCCTGGTCATCGACGGCGAGAAGGGCTTCATCGGCAGCCACAACGTCATCGACCCCTCCTACCGGACCCGGCGCAACGTGCGGGCCGGGCGCCGCTGGGAGGACCTGTCCGTGGAGGTCACCGGCGAGATCGTCCTGGAGGCCCAGGCCATCTTCGCCATGGACTGGTTCTTCGAGGCCGGCGAGCAGCTCGAGGCCTTCGACCTGGCGCTGGGGACTCCGGCCGAGACCCTGCCGGAGATGGCGGGACTGCCGGGAATCCCGGTGGGCACGCCGGCCCCCAGGCCCGGACGCCCGGGCGCCGTCGTCAACGCCATGCAGCTCGTTCCCTCCGGGCCGGGGTACCCCACCGAGCCGAACCTGCGGATGTTCCTGGCCCTCATCCACGGGGCCAAGCGGCACGTGTCCATCACCAGCCCCTACTTCATTCCCGACGAGGCGCTGCTGGCGGCGATGACGTCGGCCGCCTACCGGGGGGTGGAGGTCGAGCTGTTCGTGGGCAAGGAGTCCGACCAGTTCATCGTCAGTCACGCCCAGCGCTCCTACTACTCGGCGCTCCTGGCGGCAGGGGTGCGGATCTACCTCTACCCCTCGCCGATCGTCCTGCATTCGAAGTACATGACGGTCGACGACGAGGTGGGGGTCATCGGCTCGTCCAACATGGACTTCCGTTCCTTCGCCCTCAACTATGAGGTCATGCTGCTGGCCTTCGGAGGGGACCTCGACGACCTGCTGCGCAACAACGACGCCGCCTACCGGGCTGCCTGCACCGAGCTGACCCCCGAACTGTGGGCCACCGAGCCCTGGTACAACCGCTACGTGGACAACGTCTGCCGCCTCATGTCCGCCGTGCTGTAGCGGAGGAACCGGGGGACCGGCCTCGGCGCTGAACGATCCGGGCTGACCGCATGGACGTCGTCGGCCCCCGCACCTTAAGCGGTGCGGGGGCCGACTGTGTGGAACCGGAGAAAGCGTTCGTGAGATGCCTGAGATGGAGAGACGGAGAAAGCAGGCGCCGCAGTGATCGTTTCCTCTATGGCTCCAGGATAGCCGTGCCGGATGTCGGTGTAATCGTCCAGGTGGGCGAACGGGCCGCTGACTCATCTCCTCCTAAGGGAGGAGATGTCATCGTAGGGATGACGCCTCATGGTGCATTCACGAGGTGCGCGAGGCGAGTCGTCCGTGGAATCAGGCGATCTGGGCGCAGAGCTTGGTGATGCGCTGGAGGCTCACCTTGCGGCTTGTCCCCAGAGTCTGGGCGAACAGGCTCACCCGCAGCTCCTCCACCATCCAGCGGGCCTCCTCCAGGAGGGCCTCACGCTGCGGGTCGGCCGGCAGCGAGGCCGTCTTGGCGCGGGCCTTGTCCACCACCTCCCGGGCCTGGGAGACCTGGAAGGCCAGGGCCGCGTCCTGCGAGGCGGCCGACGGCGAGGAGGCCGCCTTCTCCACCCGCATCACCAGGGCCCGTAGGTAGCGCTCCAGATGCGCCAGGTGCTCCGGCGGGGTGGCGGTGATGAAGCCATCCGGAACCAGGGCGGCCGCGTGCTCGCGTACCTCCTGCAGCGTGTTCAGCAGCGTCAGGGAGGTGTGCTCACCCACCACGCGCTCCACCTCCCGAGCCGCCTTGAGCGCCGCCGCCGCATACCGGGCCACCCGGTAGACCTCGTCCTCGAGCTCACTGCGCATGACACCGACCAGCGCCTCGAAGACCTCCCGCCTGCGCACCTCCGCCAGCGCGCAGCCGGAGGCCGACGCCGCCCAGCGCCCGGCCACGATCCGTGCGGCAGCCGCCTGCACGTCCTCCACGAGAGCCTCCGTGCTCCTGTAGGGACTGGCCGCCAGGATGAGCGACTCCTGGGCACTCCACCGGCTCGTCACCCGGGCCGAGGCCAAGGCCGTGCGAGCCAGGGCCAGCGCCGTCACCCCGGCGCCATGAGCACCCAGCTGGGCGGCGGCGTCGGGCAGGATCCTTAAGTCCGCGCTCCTGGTCCCGTTCGCCACCAGGGCGGGGTAGCCGCGCACCACCAGGCCGGCCCGGCCCGCGGACTCCACCGAGGCCGGGATCGTCGAGGCATCCGGGTCGCCCAGGCCCGGCACGCCCCGGGGCCAGTCGGTCAGGCCCCGGCGCTCCTCCAGGCCGGCGCCGCCTCCAACAGCGGCCCCAGTTCCGGCCCCTGAGCCTCCTGCGACCCCTGTGGTCCCAGCGGCGCCACCCGGACGCTGGGCGGCCGCCGGCCGCCCGCCCTTCTTCTTACGGCCCTTGCGGCCGGGCTTCCCGCCCTGCGCGCCCTGGCGCTCCTGGGCCTCGGCCATCGCCTGGGCCAGCGCGCCGCGCACCACTGAGCGCACGGCGGCCTCCGTCTTGCCCGACAGCCGCTGCTGGAGCGCAACCAGGTCCCGGCCACGGCCAATGACCCGGCCCTGCGCATCCAGGGCCGCGAAGCCCATCGTCAGGTGATCCGGCAGCCGCTCGGCCGCCTCGGCCCAGTCCTCCTCCGTGATCTCCACGCCCTTGAGGCGGAGCACCACCCGGCTGAAGGCCTCCTCGAAGGGCACCCCGGGGCAGCTCGCACCCGGCGGCGTCGGGAACTCCTGGGTGATCTGCGCCCACACCTGGGCGCCCACGTCCGGGGCCGGCACCAGCTGGCGGCGCACCCGCTTAGGCAGCGCCCGGATCGTGGCCACGCACAGCTCGGGGCGCATCCCCGGCACCAGCCAGTCGAAGCCTTCCGGGGCCAGGCGCCCCAGTACCTCCACCGGCACCTGGACGCTGACCCCGTCCTCGGGGTGGCCCGGCTCGAACACGTAGTCCAGGCCCAGGGTCAGGTCCCCCTGCACCCACGTGTCCGGGAAGCCGCTCGCGTCGCCTCCGCCGGGCAACAGCAGCTCGCGGGTGAAGTCCAGCAGGTCCGGGGTGGTGCGCCGCTGCTCCTTCCACCAGGCGTCGAAGGCCGCCGCGGAGGTCACCTCCTCGGGGATCCGGTCGTCATAGAAGTCGAACAGGGCGGTGTCGTCGGCCAGCAGCCCGTGCTCGCGCCGACGCCGCTCCACGTCCTGAAGCTCCTCGATGAGCTCCCGGTTGCGCTCCACGAAGCCGTGCCGGGCGTGCCAGCCGCCCTCCACCAGGCCCGAGCGGATGAACATCTCCCGGGCCACCTGGCGGGCCGAGTCCGTCCCCACGCTCGCCAGCGTTGCCGGCCGGTCCGCCACCAGCGTCATCCCGTAGAGCAGCACCTTCTCGTGGACCATGGCCGCCCCCTGGCGGGTCGACCAGTAGGGCTCACCGAAGACGTGGCGGGTCAGGCCCGCCCGGTCCGCCACCTGCTCGATCCACCGCGAGTCCACCTTGGCCACCGTACGGGCGAAGAGCCGGGAGGTCTCCACCAGCTCGGCGGTCATCACCCAGTCGTAGGTCTTGCGGCGCAGGCCCGAGCCCGGCCAGATCGTGAAGCGGGTCCCGCGCGCTCCGGCGTACTCCCGACGACGCTCGTCCCAGTTGCCCACATTGGACAGCAGCCCCACCAGCAGTGAGCGGTGGATCGCGTCGGCGTCGGGCGTGTCCGCGCTGCGCCCCAGGGCCACGACAGCGGCCGCCACACCCCCGTTGGCGATCTGGGCGGCATGGCTGCCCGGCTCCAGGGCCTCGGTGGCCGCCCGGATCGAACGGGCCGTCGGCAGCTCCACCGGGGCCGCGTCCAGGCCCAGCGGTCGGGCCAGCTGACGCAGCTGGGCGTGGACGTCCTGCCACTCGCGCACCCGCAGGTAGTGCAGGAACTCGGCCCGGCACATGCGCCGGAAGGCCGAACCGGACAGCTCGCGGCTCTGCGTGCGCAGGTAGCGCCACAGGTTCAGGTAGGTCAGGAAGTCACTCGTCGGGTCCGCGAAGCGCCGGTGCAGGGCGTCGGAGGCCTCCTGCTTGTCCGCCGGGCGCTCGCGCACGTCCTGGATCGACAGGGCCGCCACAATGACCATGACCTCCCCGACACAGCCCAGCTCACCGGCCTCCAGGAGCATGCGCCCCAGGCGCGGGTCGATGGGCAGGCGCGCCAGGCGCCGCCCGATCTCCGTCAGGCGCGGCCCCCGACGGCCCCGGTCGGGGGCGTCGTCGGAGCGGGCGGAGGCGGCCGCGGCCGGCTCGATGGCGCCGATCTCCGTGAGCAGCTGCAGGCCGGAGCGGACCTGGCGGGAGTCGGGGGCGTCCAGGAAGGGGAAGTCCTCCACCGCCCCCAGCCCCAGGGCCGCCATCTGCAGAATGACGCTGGCCAGCGAGGTGCGCAGGATCTCCGGCTCGGTGTACTCCGGGCGCGCCTCGAAGTCGGCCTGCGAGTACAGGCGGATGGCGATGCCGTCGGCCACGCGCCCGCAGCGGCCCGCCCGCTGGTTGGCGCTGGCCCGGCTGACCGGCTCGATCGGCAGGCGCTGGACCTTGGTGCGGTTGGAGTAGCGGGAGATGCGCGCCAGGCCAGGGTCGATGACGTACCGGATCCCGGGAACCGTCAGGGAGGTCTCGGCCACGTTCGTGGCCAGGACGATGCGGCGCACCTGGTGGGCCTCGAAGACCCGGTGCTGCTCGGTGGCGCTCAGACGCGAGTACAGGGGGACGACCTCAATGGCACCCGGCGTGCGTGAGCGCCCGTCGGGCGTGTAGCGCGCCCCCAAATGGTCGATGAGGGCCGCCTCGGTGTCGCGGATGTCGCGCTCACCGGCCAGGAAGATGAGGATGTCGCCGCTGGGCTCGCCCAGGAGCTCGTCGACGGCGTCGAGGATCCCGGTCACCTGATCCTTGGGCTCTCCGGACTCGGCGGCCGTTGAGGCGGCTCGGCCCCGGCCCTTGCCACGAGCCCCCTGGTTGCGGGGCGCGAGCGCGGCGGGGCCGGCGCCGGAGCGGATGGCCTCGCGGCGGGCCCGGGCCGCGGCGCGCACCGCCGGGTCAGGCGAGGTCAGGGCCTCCAGTTCGGCCTCGCTCAGCTCTCCGGGTCCCGCCGGGCCGGGCTGGGGCGCGGCGGCGGGCTTGGCCGGCTCGCTGCCGGCGTCGTCGGAGGCAGGAGGGGCGTCGTCGGGAGCTAGCGGGCGGTAGCGCACCTCAACGGGGTAGGTGCGTCCCGGAGACCTCGATGACCGGGGCAGGGACGGTGAAGGGCTGCCCGCGGTCGCCGATCTGCTCGCGGCCGAAGTGCTCGGCGAAGCGCTCGGAGTCGATGGTGGCCGAAGTGATGATGACTTTGAGGTCGGGGCGCTCGGGCAACAGGCGCGCCAGGTAGCCCAGGATGAAGTCGATATTGAGGCTGCGCTCGTGGGCCCTCGTCCACGATGATCGTGTCATAGCGGCGCAGCTGGGGGTCGGACTGGATCTCCGCCAGCAGGATGCCGTCGGTCATGAGCTTGACCAGGGTGTTCTCGCCGATCTCCTCGGTGAAACGCACCTGGTAGCCGACGACGCCGTCACGTCCGATCGGGGTGCCCAGTTCGGAGGCGATCCGCTCGGCCACGCTGCGCGCGGCAATGCGCCGCGGCTGGGTGTGGCCGATCATCCCGGTCACGCCCCGCCCCAGCTCCAGGCAGATCTTGGGCAGCTGGGTGGTCTTACCGCTGCCGGTCTCACCGGCGACGATGACGACCTGGTGCTCACCGATGGCGGCGGCGATCTCTTCACGGCGGGCGGAGACCGGCAGCTCCTCGGGGTAGACGATCGCCGGGACGGCGGCGGCGCGGGCGGCGAGCTGCTCGGGGAGTAGCCCTTCCAGGCGTTGCGGCGCCTGCCCTCGGTGCGGCCCGGGCGCCGGCCCCGACGCCTGCCGCCACCGCGCGGGGATCGTGACTTCTGGCGGTCCGGGGCGCCGCCCCGCGCACGATCGGCGGCGTGCCCGTCCGGCCCGCCAGGGGACGCCTGAGTGTTCTCGGTGCTGCGCGCGCCGAGATCGCCGTCCTGCTGGCCGTGATGTCCATCGGCGTGATCGTCGCCCTGGTTGTGCGTGAGGTGCTCGCCCTGTTCCATAGGTGGCCCATTGTCCCCCATGGGCGCGCCGGCGCCCGATCACCCCGCGACAGGACCGCCGGCGACAGGCCAAGCCGGTGGGGGTCCTGCGTGAAATACTCACCGACATGACGGAAACTCCCCAGCGTCCGGGCCACCCTTCAGGGCCTGTGGCGCATGGTGCGGCCGAGCCTCAGCCTCCCTACGATCCGCAGAGCCCCGCGGATACACCAGGCTCGTATGCTCCGCCCGACTTCTCCACCCAGCGGACCGCACTCGACCAGGGGCAGTTCCCATCCGTCCTGGGTGGTGACGGTGATCAGGGCGGTACTGCTGGAAGAAGGCCCCGACGTCGACGTGCCGCGATTGTCGTGGCGGTCGTGACGGTGCTGGTCCTCGCAGTCGCTGGAGGGGGCGCGGCCTACTGGTGGCTGCGCGGCACGAAGGTCGACGGTCTTGTCTACCGGGCAGTGCCGGCGGATGCCAGCTGGAACAAGAGGTGGGTCAACGGCTACCGGCAGATCTGGTCTCTCAAGGCGACGAATGGTTTCATGCAAGGTCGGTTCGCCTCAGTGAAGTATGCCGAGGGCAAGCTCATCCGGGCGACGCCCGATGAGGACTTCGTTGACGTCGAGGTCTACTCGCTGACGAGTAAGACTCCCACACTGCTTTTCAAGGACAGATTTGAGGGCGGTGACGGCTCTTATGAGGCGAATGTATGGCAGGGGTGGCTCATAGAGAAAGGTGAGCTCGTCAACCTGGAGTCCCAGAAACGCCGGGATGCCCCGTGGGATGACGATGCGAAGGTGTCGGTAGTCGGCAGCTACGCCATAGCCTGCGAGAAGGCGCAGTGCTCGATGTGGTCGTCCTCGAAGGAGCGTGTGTGGAAGAAGACCCTGTCTTTCCTGCGTTCCGATGAAGTCGATGACGTGATCTTCGATCATCCCATCGGGCCTTATGTGAGTGCTCATACCGGATTTCGGGCCCAGGCCGTGCAATCCCTCATTGTCGACCTCAGGGACGGGTCGAGTAAGTCGATCAAGCAGGAGGCGGCGGGTGTCTACCCGCGCCCCCTTGCCGATGGGTGGCTGCTCTATGACCCGTACAAGAGTCTCGAGGGCCCTGCGACAGTGACTCTGCTGAAGGCCGATGGGTCTGTCCAGGAGACCTTCGAAGAAGGAATACCTCAAGGCTTCAAGAACTACCCCTGGTCTCCGGGCTACTGGACCTTGGACCAGGCCCGGGCCTGGTTCAAGCGCGGCGATACCTCGTGGGCCCCCTATACCTTCTCCATCGATGTCAGCGATACGGAATGCAGTCATATCATCGTCGGCGGGAAGAAAATCCATGTGTCCACACACAGTCCGCTCATCAATGGGGACTCACGCTTCGGCTGCGTGGGGGATCCGATTGAGGGGCTGGAGCACTCGGGTCGGGGGGATATTGGAGTCTTCACGGACCGGACAGGTGATGACTACTCTCTGCGTCTTGTTGACATGTCGAACGGGAACAGTCCCGATCCCGTCCCGGAGGGGATCGATGAGAACTATCGCATCGCAGTAGGTGACCTGCTCATCTCCTACCAAGGCGATGGTGAGCTGACGGTCTACCGAGCATCCTGATCATAGGACCCTGGTCTCCGGCGGGCGGCAGAAGCCAGGCTGACGAACTGCCGGCCGCGCAGGCGAGCCCCGTGGAATACTCGCCGATATGACGGATACTCCCCAGTGGCCGGGCCACTCCTCCGGACCCTTCCCGCACGGTGCTGCCGGTCCTCAGCCTCCCTACGGTCCGCAGTCCTCTCAGGCCGTCCCGGCTCCCGGCGGCTTCCAGGGCGGGGCGGGGTGGCAGAATCCCCGGGGCGGGTGGATTCCCCACTCAGCCGGTCATGCAGCAGCCGGCCCAGGCTCCCTACCTCCCGGCAGGGGCGCCGGCGTCGTACCAGGCAGGTCCGGCCTACCCGGCCGCTCCCGACGGCGGGGCCCCCACGCGCGGGCGGCGCACCGCCGTCATCGTGGCGGTCGTCGTCGTGCTGGTCCTCGCGGTCGCCGGAGGGGGAGCGGCCTACTGGTGGCTGCGCGGCCGGGATGGAAAGCCCGCGAGTCTGGGGACGTCGTCGGGACCGGCGTGGACCAAGTCCTGGCTCAATGGCTATGAGGAGGTCTGGGCTCTCGATGCCCCCAAGAAAGAACCTGGCAGTGAGGGGAGTGTCTCGGTCGAGCACGCTGGTGACAAACTCGTTCGGGCGGTCTCCCGTGGCAACAGTGTTCATGCTGAGGTGTTCTCGTTGGCGAACGGCACTCCTGAGCTCCAGTGGGAGGAGGACTTCGAGTTCAGGACCGAGTACTACTACATCGATGTGTGGCAGGGAAAACTCATTGAGGACGACGAGCTCGTCGACCTGAGCTCCCAGAAGCATGAGAAGGCGCCATGGAAGTCCGGCGCCAAAGTTTCCCTCAAAGGGGAGAACGCGATCTCCTGCGAAGGAGCGACCTGTACCATGTGGTCCTCCCCGAGCCAACGCGTCTGGCAGGAGAAACTCCCTCTTGACGACCCCAAGGACGTCACCATTACCTCCCGTGTCGGTCACTACGCCATGGCCTGGACCTATCATGGGAAGGAGGACCGACAGAGTCTGTTCATCGACCTCAACACCGGTAAGACGAAGGCCCTCAAACAGGAGTCGGGGACCTCCCTGCCCTTCGAATTGCAGGACGGTTGGTTGCTTTACAACTCTCAGTCCACCTCCTCCGAACAGCCCGACACGGTAACCCTCTTCGACCCCGATGGTTCGGTCAAGGAGACCTTCGAGGTGGGTGTGCCCGAAGACTTCACCGACTACCCGTGGTCACCCCAGGACCTCACCCTCGACCAGGCGCGCGCCTGGTTCAAGAACGGTGACACCTCCTGGGCGCCGTCGACCTACTCGATCAATAAGGATGACGAGGAGTGCCGGTCCATTACCGTGGCGGGCCAGAGGATCGACCTCGGTGAGGACAACTCGCAGTCCTCGAAGCTCCCCGGTGGTTGCTATGGCATCACCATGCAGGCGATCCACCAGTCCGGAGACGGGGAGATCGGTGTCTTCTCCGAGCACAAGAGCGACGACGAGACGGTTCTGCACCTCGTCGACATGTCCACCGGGAAGAGCCCCGCTCCGCTGCCCCTGGGGGACTGGCACGGTTACATCCCCGAGGGCGACTTCCTCATCACCTATGAGGACAACGGGGCGGTCAAGGCCTACCGCCCGTCCTGATCCGCTCCGGCCCGCCTCGCGCGTGCCGACGACGGTGCAGTGACCATCCGGCGGGAGCCGCGGTCGCTCAGCGCAGGCGGCGCTGGGCCCACTCCAGGCTCAGGCGGGCGACCTCCTCCTGGGCCTGGTCCAGGGTCTCGGCATGGACATGGACCATTTGGCTGGAGTCGGGCAGCAGCGGGAAGCCCTCGGCGGTGGCCTCGGCGGTGTCGGGCAGCTCGTTGGACAGCACCCCGTGCACCATGAGCACCGGCCAGGGCAGCTCCGCCAGGGTGCGCTGCGGATCCTGCATGGAGAAGTCCGCCAGCGTCTCCTTGGACAGCACGTTCCACTCACGGGAGTTGGGGTTGTCATCCACCAGCCGCGTCAGGCCGTGCTGGGCGAGCTCATCGAGCTGCTCGGGGGAGAAGATCTCCTCCCACAGGATCGACTGCGGCCCCACGATGGCCCCCACGAGCACCGCCGTGCGCACATGCTCTGGCCGAGCCAGGAGCGCCGCCGTCGCCCCGAAACCGTTGGCGTGGATCATCTGCCGGGTGAAGCCCAGGCCGGCCAGCCAGCTGGAGGCCGCCCGCAGGTCCTCGGCCTCGCTCGCCAGCGTGATGACGTCGTCGTCGGACTCTCCCAGACCCGAGAAGTCCAGGTTGAGCGTGGCCAGACCCGCCTCACGGTAGCGGGCGCCGATCCAGTCCAGGCGCCCGCCCTGGCCGTGCCGGTCGGTGAGGAAGTCATGGGCCAGCAGGACCACGCCCTCGGGTCGCGCCTGCGGGGGCTGGGTGTCCTCCGACGTCGTGAAACCTCCAGATCGATGGGGGCGGCTCCGGCGGGCAGCTGGAGGGTGCCGGCCAGGGTGATCCCGCGTGGGGTATCGATACGGACGTCGTTCATGGGGTCAACCTAAGACAGAAAAATAGGGGTGAGCATGGGAGAGCATCGGTAGTTCTTCCGATTGCGCTTCGAGCGTGACGGAGGCATCGGAACCGCTGGTCGCCGCCAGGACTGTAGATAACGACGAACCGTGAGGATTCTCCGGCAACGGTGGAACCCGGACCGGGGACCAAGGACCGAGGAGGGTGACAGGGACGCCAGGGCGGGGTGGGCGCCCCGAGTCGCACAGGGCGCGCACCCGGCCCCAGACGCCGGTCGGGCGGGTTGCGAGGGCAGGGACGGGCGGGGTGCGGGGCTATTCGGGAAGCGGCACGGCCCGGACCGTCTCCACGGCGCGGCGCACCAGGGGCCTCATCGGTGCGCTGGGGTTCGTCGGGGCTCATCCCTCGCGGGGCAGCGCATGTGGACCTCACGCACACCGGTGGACTCCACCAGGTCGACCAGGCCGTCGGGGCGCACGGCCCCGGCCGCGACCACGGTCGGCCCGCCGCTGGCCACCAGCCCGGCGATCACCGAGGCGCCGTCGGCCGCGGTCTGGGCGGCCCCGCTGGTCAGGACGTAGCGCACACCGAGCCCCTCCAGGTCCCCGTAGGCCTCGACGGTGTCGCGGCACTGGTCGAAGGCCCGGTGGAAGGTGACGGGGGCGCCATTGGCCATATCGACCAGCAGGCGCACGAGGCCGCGGTCAATGGTGCCGTCCTCGGTCAGGGCACCGACGACGAAGCCCAGGTCCACGGCCGGCGGCAGCGTGGTGCGCCCCGCCCGTGGCCTGGGGCGGGTGAACTCGGCCATCTCCAGGGGCGAGGGTGGCGATGCGCCGCACGTCGGCGATCATGGCCCGGCCCCTCATCGGCGTCGTAGACGAAGGACCCGCCCCGGGGGCGGATGAGGATCTGCAGGCCGAAGGGGGCTGCGGCCTCGGGCTTGTCGGCCCAGTGGGCGCCGGCCTGGGCGCGGCGCTGCTCGACCTGCTCGGCGGCGGCGAAGATGGCGGCCCTCGATGGTGCCGATCGAGGGGTGGTGCCGGTGGCGGTGAGGTTCGCGCCCAGCTCGGCCCGGTCGGCCCCGGCTCGGGCGGAGATCCTCACGCCCTCGACGTCCTCGACGCAGGTCTCCAGGACGACGTGGTCGGGGTGACGCCAGGAGGGGACGGGGCGGTGATCGTGTGCTGGCGCAGCGACGGTGCTGAGCCGGTGAGCCTCATTGCATTCATGGGGCTGAGTCTGACATGTCCTCACGGTGATGGAAACCGACTTGACCTGCGAGTTCCTCAGATGTCCTCCACATCCTCGTAGGACTTGGGGTCCTCGATGGGCTCCAGGTGCGCCGAGATGCGCAGGCTGGTGTCGGCCTCGATGAGTTCGTCGATGACCTGCTCGGTGAAGTCGTGCCCCTTCTTGACGCTCCAGGCCGCCGGAACCAGCACGTGCAGCTCCATGAATCGCCGGTTGCCGGCCTCGCGCACCCGCACCGCGTGGAAGTCGATCATGCCCGTCTGGCGGTGGCGCGCCAGAACCTCCTCCACGCGCTGGAGCACCTCAGCGGACGGGGCGATGTCCATGAGGCCGCCCACCGAGTCGCGGATGAGCGTGAAGCCGGTCCACATGATGTTGAGGCCGGCTCCCAGGGCGACGACGGCGTCGAGCACGGCCGAGTTGAAGACGGCCACCAGCGCCACCCCGACCAGGACCGCGGCGGAGGTGACGACGTCGGTGGCCAGGTGCTTGGCGTCGGCCACCAGGGTCATGGAGCGCTCGCGGCGCCCGGCCCGGTAGAGCACCCACGCCACCGCGCCGTTGAGGAGCGAGGCGATGACCGAGACCGCCAGGCCCACCCCCAGCTGCTCGGGCATCTGCGGGTGGATAAGACGCTCGATGGCGGAGATGATGATGACGGCGGCGGCCACGAAGATCATGACGCCCTCGACGACGGCCGAGAAGTACTCGGCCTTGGAGTGCCCGAACTGGTGGTCGGCGTCGGCGGGCTTGGCCGCGATCTTCAGCACGAGGAGGGCGACGACGGCGGCGACGAGGTTGACCACGGACTCGGCGGCGTCGGAGAGCAGACCCACGGAGCCGGTCAGCCAGGCCGCGGCGCCCTTGAGCGCGATCGTGGCCAGTGCGGCACCGATGGACAGCCACGCGTAGCGGCTCAGGTCCTTGGGGGGGTGAGTAGCGGGAGGACACGCCCCGATCATGGCGCGGGCCTCGCCGTCCTGACCACCTGAGGTTTCGTGTCGCCGCAATGCGTGGTCCGCGGCGGTCGGGTGTCCGCCCCGCGCTGCGCCGTGGGCTAAGGTGCCCGGTAGCGGTGGGCTGCCGGTCCGACACTGGGATCGACGGCGGGACAGCCGCCATGACAGGAGTGAAAGGCGGGCAACCGGGGTGCTGGACCTCTCTTCCCTCATGCTGCACATGCCGGCCTCCCTGACCGACACCTTCCGGCTGCTGGACCTGTGCGGGGTCCTGCTCAACGGGATCCTGGGCGGGCTCATCGCCCGGCGTAAGAACTTCGACCTGGTGGGCTTCGTCGTCCTGGCCATGCTCACGGCCACCGCCGGCGGCATCCTGCGCGACGTCATGATCCAGGCCGGTCCGCCCTTCGCCCTGACCGACCCCTACTACCTCTACACGGCCTGCCTGGGGGCGACGGTGGCCTGGTTCGTGCCGCTGACCTCGCGGCCCACCCGTCGCCTGCTCGTGGTGGCCGACGCCGTCATCCTGGGCTGCTGGGCCGCCACCGGGGCCTCGAAGGCCCTCACCCACGGGCTCGGCGTCATGCCGGCCCTCCTGTTGGGCTGCCTGACCGCCATCGGCGGCTCCATGATCCGCGACGTCGCGGTGGGGGAGACCCGGCCGTCTTCGGGGGCAACAAGTCTCACGCGATCCCGGCGCTCATCGCCGCCGGCACCCAGGTCGTGGCCGTCAAGGCGGGGGTGGCTGACGCGCACGCCATGCTCGTGTCCACCGTGGTCGGTGCGGGCCTGTGCGTGCTCGCCTACTGGCGCTCCTGGCAGCTGCCGGTCATCTCCGATAGGGAACGGCGCCGGGCCGGACGGCGCGAGGTCAACGGCGCGCTCGTGGGCTGGCGCCGGGGGCTCATGATGGGGCCGCTCAAGGCCCCTCCTGGCGCGGCCGCGGCGGGCGGACGGCGCAGGAGGACGCCTCCCGCCAGCAGCCCGAGCAGGGCTAGGGCAGGACTAGGGGCGATCTGCGTTGTCAGCCGGGCCGTTAGTCGGGCTCAGCCGGCCTCGAGGCGGCCCTCAGAACTCTCGCCGACCGGGCGCACGCTGGCCTGGCCGGCGTCGACGGGCTGGGACTGGGCGCCGCCCTTGCTCGAGGGCGCCCCGAAGAGCCGCTCCTTGACGGCGTCGGCGACCTTCTCGGTGACGGCCTCGCCCTGGGTGCGCACGGCCTGCTTGACGTGGCTGGAGGCGGCGTCGACCCGGGTGCGCACGAAGGGCTGCTCGGCGACCTTGGAGGCCGCGGTCTTGATGCGCTCGTACTGGGCGCGCCCGCGCGGGTCCCTGAGCACGTATCCCGCGCCGAGTCCGAGGATGAAGGGATCTTGCCGGCCATATCGTCTCCTGAGCTTGAAGGAAGCACTGCTGGGCGCGCTATCACCATACCGGCCGTGGGCCGGGGCGACTGACGTGAAGGGGCGCGGGGCCGCGTGATCGCCCACAGCGTCACGCGCAGGGGCGCTGCGGGGCTGGGGCGGTCCTCGCCCCTGGAATCACACGGTTTTCTCCGAGGAGTCGTCGGCGGAGGGAATCGAGCCCGCCGCGGGGTCCTGGACGCTGGTGCTGTGGACGCTCGGCTGGGAGACGATCAGGCCGTCCGGCGTGACGGTGGTGATGTAGGAGCGGCCACCCAGGATGACCCCGAGCGTCACCAGCAGCCCGGTGCCCATGAGAGTGGCCACCTGCAGCACGTTGAGGTCGGCCAGGATCGCGTGGCGGCGCAGCGAGGCCGCCGTCGAGGCAGCGGAGCTGGTGGGGCCGTTCGGGCCGGTGGGGCCGGTGGGCTCTGCCGGGCCGGTGGAGTCTGTGGAGAAGGGGGACATGTGGTTCCTCCTGTTCGCAGGGGATGGGAACGGGGGCTTTTGCCCTGGTGAACCCAGGTAACCGTCCGGGCCTGTCGTCCGTGTAGGGCGGGCCTGTGCCGTCCCTGTGAGCCGGGCAGGCTGTGCGTCGATCCGCATGCTGGCGGGGATCGACGTCGGTGGAGGGGGCTGCGTGAGACATGCCGCATGGGGACACCGGCCGAGAATCGCCCCGTCTTCGGTGGTGGTCGCCGTGAGGCCGTCAGCGCGCGGCGCGGCCTCCAGCAGCCTCGCGGGGCAGGCGCCGGGCCAGCTCAGTAGCCGTCGGCGCCCACGACGACGGGCACATCGGCCTCGGCCAGGGTCCGGGCCCGGGACCGATGCCCATGGGGTGGGCGGTCAGCCTCCGGCGAGCACCTGCTGGGTGGCGGTCAGGCGGCGGATGGCGACGGCGGCGATCCGGTCGGCGTGATGGCGGGCGGCCTCGCCGTAGATGTGGGGTCGCTGGCGTCGTCGCCGAAGAGGATCCAGGTGATCTGGGGCAGGTCGATCGCGAGCCGGCGCAGCTCGGTGCGCTTGTGCTCGATGCCCGAGCGGAACCAGCCGGTGTTGGTCGGCCCCCAGTCGGTCATGAGCGCGGGTCCCGAGGGGAAAGCCGTGGCGGGAGAAGAAGGAGCGCAGGGTGGGGACGACGTTCCAAGCCCCGGTGGACAGGTACATCATCGGGTGCCCGGGTGGGCGGCCTGGATGCGCGAGTAGAGCTCGGCCATCCCGGGAACGGGGCTCTGCGCGCCGAGGAGTACTTGACGAGCTGGTTCCAGGCGGCCACGAGCACGCGGGGGACGTGCGTGACCATGGCGGTGTCGTCGATGTCGGAGATGATGCCCAGGCGTGGGCCCTCGGGGATGATGAGGACCTTGGCGGTGACCGCGTGCGCCCCCATCGCCTCGATCCTGGCCTCGTGCCAGCCGGGCTCCAGGCCGTGGTCGCGCACGACGACGTCGATGTAGCCGCTGCGGTCGGCCTGGGTGCGCACGCTGGCCCGGCCCACGTGGACCGTCACCGGCAGGAAGGCCACCGGCACCTCGATGAACAGGCGCCAGCCGCGCTGGGCGTCGAGCAGTCCGGTCATGGCGAAGCTGCGGGCCTGGGCAGCGCTGATGGGAAGAGTGTCGGGCAGGGAGCGGAACAGGGTCCCTCGGCGGGGGCGTCCTGGGGCGCATCACCATGCGGGCCAGGACCCGAGCCATGGGGGCGGGCCGGGTGGACGTGGCGGGTTGGGAGGAGTCGGAGGAGGCTCTGCGGGACCCTGAGGAGGGGCGGCGGGCTCCGGCCGTCCTGCGCTGGGCCGCCGTGTCCTGAGGGCTGCGCTGTCGGGCCCGGCTGAGCCGGGGCGCTGGTGCCGTACCCGTCGTAGGGAATGACGCGGGGCCCGCCACCCTCGACGCTTGAGGACCGGGACGGTGTCGCGATGGAACCGGTCCTCGACGGCGCGGGCGATGTCGGAGAGGGGCACCCTGGATCCTAGACGACCCAGTGGTTCTGATCGTTGTGTTCGTCGGGTGGATCGCGCGGTCGTAGGGTAGGTCGCGGGGTCGTGCCTGAACCCTCGACAGCGCGACCCTACGGTACGACCGCGAGCGCCTCTCAGCGCCTCCTCAGCGGTGCAGGGCCTTGAGCCGCCGGGCCGATTGCCCACCACAGGACGGGCCCCGCAGCCCAGGGCCCACCAGGTGTAGCTCGAGCCGACGGCCTTGGCCCAGGCGGGCCAGTTCTGCTCCACGTGGTTCTGCTCGGGGAACCACCACCGCATCGCCAGGACGAAGACGAGGAACCCGGCGGCGCCGGGCCACGCCGGAGCGCGGTCGAGCGCCAGTGCCAGGCCGCCGCCGCGACCGACATGAGCACGGGCAGGCACCACACCCAGTGGTGCGACCAGGAGATGGGGAGATGAGCAGGCCGAGCACCATGACCACGCTGATCTGGAGGGACAGGGATCAGGCCGTCGTCCTGCCTGGGACCCCCGGCCGCGCCGCCGGCACCCTGCAGCCGGTCCAGCCGGCGGCACAGGAACCAGGCTGCCACCACGGCGAGCAGAGAGCATGCCGCCCAGGTGAGGTTCCAGGTGGACTCCGGCAGGCCCCGGGAGCGATCGCCCCTTGAGGTTCTGATTGCCCGAGTAGTCGGCGAAACCGGCGCGCCCCGGATCCCACATGGCCGAGGTGAAGAACTCCCAGGACTCGGCGGGGTGCCGCCAGGGCGGCCAGGAGCGTCAGCCCGACGGCGCTGCCCGCCAGTGGCTGCCGCCCGCCACTCCCGGCGTGCCAGGAGCACCAGGATCGCGACCGCCGGCGTCAGCTGATCGCGGCGGCCAGGCTCGCTGAGGGCCCCGCGCCAGCGCGAGCACTCGGGAACCAGGAACAGGTCCACGGCCACCAGCGCCATGAGAATGGCGTTGACCTGCGCGTACTCCATGGTCTTGGGGAAGGGCTCCAGGGCGATGACCCCGATGAGCGCCAGCCACGGCGCCAGGGTGAGCGCCATCCGGGGCGCGACAGCCAGCCGCCTGAGAACCCCGTAGGCGGTCACGGCGGCGCACAGCGGCGTGGCCACGATCAGCAGCACGGTGGCCGACTGGTACGACATCCAGGTCAGGGGCGCGATCACCCAGGCCGCCAGGGGCGTGTAGGTGAAGCGCCACAGGTGCTGGCCCGGGCTGGCGTACCAGCTGTAGAGGTCCCTGCCGTCGAGCCACTGATGGACGGGCCTCGTAGTAGACGAAGGAGTCCAGCTTGAACAGCCACTGGCCGTTGTCATCCAGCAGGGACCAGTAGGCGGGCACCAGGAGAACCAGCCATCCCAGAATGGCGGCGACGGGCGCGGAGGCGACGGCGCGCGCAGCCGCCACCAGCCGCGGGGGTCGGGTGGCGGATGTCCCGCTTAGACGGTTCGGGCGTTCCTCGGGCCGGAGCCCGACGGGGAGGGAAGGGGACGCTTTGTGGATTTCCTGCGGTGGGCATCGTGCTGAGTGTAGAAGAGCCGCCGGGGATGCCGGAATTGAGCCGACCGCCCAGGGCGGCTCAGTGACCGCCCAGCGAGCCGCTGGTCCGTGCCCGTCTGAGCGCGGGCAGCCCCAGGACACCAACCACGACGGCGCCCCAGGCGAAGGCGGCCACCGCCAGGTACCCGGCGCGCGAGCCTCCGGCGTCTGGTGGCCTGCCCTGCCAGCAGGGAACCGATCGAGACCCTGATGTTGAGGGCCGTGCTCACCCAGGCCAGGCCCTCGGTCAGTTGGGGAGGCCACCGTCACCTGCACGATGTTGTTGCCGCTGGTCAGGGTGGGGGCGATGGCCAGTCCCGTCAGAAGCGCCAGGACGGACAGCACCACCAGGCTCGGTGCGAAGCCGAAGGTCGAGGCCCCCACGGCAAGCCCCACCAGCCCGACCATGAGTTGTTTCCACAGCGGCCACCCCACGTGCGTGAGCTGTAGAGGAGGGCTGCGCCGAAGGAGCCCACGCCCCACACCGCCAGGGACCAGGCCCGAGGCGGACTTGTGCCCGGCCTCGGTGGCGAAGGCGACCGCGGCGACGTCGTTGGCCCCGAACAGGGCCCCCAGGATGAGGAAGACGATGGCGATGGACACCATGGCGCCGTAGCGCATCACCGGTGGGTGCACCGCGGTCTGGTCCGACTGCTCGTCGGCCTCAGTGGTGCGTCGGGGCCGAGCCGGGTGCGGCGAGGGCTCGGTAGCGCGTTGGCCGAGGAACCACAGCCCCCGAACAGCTGCATCACCACGCAGCACACCCAGCCTGAGGTCACCGGCAGGAACGGCGTCGTGCACAGGGCCGTGGCCAGCACCGGGCCGAGGATGAAGGCCACCGTCCAGGGCCGCCTCCAGGGAGAAGGCCGCGTGAATCTCCCGGGCGGGTGAGCATCGCCGTCCAGCGCGCCCGTACCAGTGAGCCCATGGAACCGGCCAGGCCCTCCCGGCCAGGGCCGACAGGGCGGCCAGGATCCCCAGGTGCGCGTGCACGGCGGCGGCGCCGGCCAGCCCCACCAGGCTCAAGGACGACACGAGTACCGCGGGAAGCATGACCCGCGACTGACCGTATCGGTCGACGCAGCGGGCCAGGATCGGAGCCCCGATGGCCATGGCCACGAAGTTCGCGGCGCTGACCAGGCCCGCGGCCGTGTAGGAGCCGTAGAGCCCCTCGACCGCCAGGATCGTTGAGATCCCCACCATGGACATGGGGAACGGGCGATGAGCCCGGCGCTCGTGAAGGAGCGGGCACCGGGTGGATGAGGATCGTTCGGTAGGAGGTGGCCATATCGGACGCTCGTGCGCTGCTGGGAGACGAGGTGAAGAGGAAGAGAAAGGTCGGAGCTCCCGGCGGCGGGGCCCGACCTCGGGTAAGAGCGATCAGTTGCCGCCGTGGGTGTCGACGACGCTGTCGCGGCTGGAGGATGAAGCCTTGCCGGTGACCTGGCTCCAGCACTGCATGCCTTTATCGGTTGACTTGCAGGCGAAGGTGGAGTGCTTGGCCGAGGAACCGTAACTGAGGCTGACACCCTTGGTGGTGAAGGGCGACCCGCAGCTCTTGCTCATGTTCCGTCAGCGTCGATCGTGACCGTCAACGGCTTTTCGAGGAATCACAGGAATCGACCTTGGCGTGCCTCGTTGATGACGCAGGTGAGGTTGTTGTCGTTCAGGGTGCAGCTGATGTTGCTGCTGGGGGCGTCGAAGCCGGACAGCCCTGAGCCTCTTGGGGTGCCGGCGCCTTGAGCGTGGCGTCGCCGAGGCGCTCGGGGTGGCTGAGGCCTGGGGAGGCCGAATGGGGCCGGGAGGAGCTGTCCCTCAGCCGCAGCCTGGCCGGAGTCGGCTGGGGCCTCGGTGCCCGAGTCGGCGACCGAGCCCTGTCGCTGCTCCCCGGAGAGGTACCAGGTCGCCAGGAAGACCAGGACGGTGGCCACCAGGAGCGCCAGGATGAGCAGGATGCGGTTGGAGGTCAGGAAGGAGGAGGGGGCCTCGGAGTCGTCGTCTCGGTGCCGACGCCGAAGACGCCGTCGTCGCCGGTCACTGCGGGGGCCTGCTGCGCGGGAGTCGGAATGACCGGGCTCTGCGCCTGAGAGACGTTCGCGGACCGCTGGAAGGTCTGCTGCAGGGAGGGGGCTGAACCGGCCGAGCCGGTGACTGGGAGGCCATCGCTGGGGCGGGTGGGACGTGGGGACGGGGACGGCCGGGGCGCCCGCGGCCTGGAAGCCGTCAACCTGCGTGTTCGCACCGGCCGTGTTGAAGGCGCTTCGGTGCGCTCTGGGCGCTCTCGAGCTGGCGGCGGAGATCGCCGATGCCCCGAGACCGCGGAGGTGCCGGAGACTGCGCTGCCCGGCTGGAGGAACGGGCAGGGTCACCTGCGTGCGGGCGCCTCGGAGGACCTGGCCGACGGCGTGCCCGGCTGGGCGCCGGGGCGAGACCACCGCCAGACGAGGCGATGACTGCGCCGACGGCGCCGACTGGGGCTGGCTGTCGCGAGGCCAGGGCTGCATCGACCGCGGGTCTCCCAGGGTTCCTCAGCCACCCAGGAGGGCGGGATAGGTGCGTGGGTTGGCGGCGATGTAGGGGCGCAGGCCGGGTAGTTCTGCGCCAGCTGGTGGAGGGTCTCCAACTCTGCATTGGGATCCCATGGCTCGCGCGACAAGCCTCGTCCTGGCCTGAGACATGCTGGGTCCTTCGAGGGTCGGGAAAACGACGTCGGTCCAGGTTGTGACCGGCACCTGGGGCCGTCGGGTCGGGTGTCGGGCCGCCCGTGATACCGAGTCAGGGAACGCAGTACCCTCTCGGCGGCATGTGGGTCGGTCAGCCGGCCACGCTGGAAGACTACCTGAGGACACCACGACTCCGATTGCCTGACGGGTCACGGCCGCAGCCCGTCAGCAGTTCGACAACGGCGGATTCCCGCCGGTGATGGCGTCGGAGGAGACCCGGTTGCGGGTACTGCGGGAGCGACGTCGCCGGCCTCCGACCCGGTGCGAGCTCCCACATGGTGAAATCCGGGGCGGTGGCGCGGTGGTCTCCGGACGGGGTGCTGGGGTTTACTAGGGAGTGCATGCGACGCAGGGAAAGGGAGCTGATGACCGAGCACGTTCGTGCTGATGCCGATGCCATCGTGATCCGCGGTGAGGGCGGCATCAGGGCCTCGGAGGTCGTTGTCGGTGCGGCCACTGACGTGGGGCGCCTGCGGACGATCAACGAGGACGGCTACCTCGCCATCGCTCCGGCCTTCGTCGTCGTCGATGGCATGGGCGGGCACGCCGTCGGCCGTATGGCCACGCAGGTGGCCCTCGACTCTCTCTACTCGCTGGCCGGGGCCACCGTCACCGACGTCGAGACGGTGGTTCGTGCGGTGGTGGCCGCGCAGGAGGCGATCATGGCGATCCCGTCCCACGCCGCCTACCCGGCGCGCCACGATCGCCGGCGTCATCCTGGCCTGGGTGGCCGACGAGCAGGGGTGACGCGTCCGACCTGCGTCATCTTCGAAACATCGGGGACGCCTGGGTCTACTTGCTGCGCGACAACATGCTCTCCCAGGTCACCCGCGACCACTCCCGGGTCCAGATTCTATCGAGACCGGTGAGCTCACCCCCGAGCAGGCGCGCCGCGACCCCCGCCGCAACATCGTCACCCGGGCGCTGGGCGGAGGTATCGCCGACCTCCGGCGTCCCGGACCTCTACACCGTTCCGGTGGCCGCCGGGGACCGGTTCCTCATCTGCCCGACGGGCTCAGCGGACGAGCCTCGACGACGAGGGCCATCGCCACGGTGCTGGCGGCCGGCTGCACGGCGCAGCGCACGGCCGAGCTCCTCGTGGCCGCCTCCCGGAGGGCGGCGGGCATGACAACACCACCGCCGTCGTCGTGGACCCCTTCAGGTGCCGACTCCTCCGTTGGGCGCGCGCGCGTTCCACCCGGTGACGCGAGCAGTCAGGGGGCGCAGTGACAGTCTCTCCGGTTCCTCTGTCTCCCTGCCACGTGAGCGGGTTCCGCTGCCTGAGGGGCTGACGCGTCTGTCGGACGGCGCTTTGCGGGTCGACGGCGTTGACGGGACCGCCGTCATCAACCCGGCTGACGGCGATGAGCCCGGTGGCGTCTCCGTGGAGACGGGCCTGCGGGTCCTGCAGGCCCTGGGTGGCACCTACCTGCCGACGGTGGGGCTGGCCGCCCCGGTGACCCCCAGTGTCCTCCCCTGCAGGCCGCTGCGGCCTCGCCGGGTGCAGCGCTGCGGCGCTCGGATCTGCGGGTCCATGGCGTCGGAGTCCACCGGTATCGTCCCGGCCGAGCCCAGTGACGAGACCACGCTGCTCCAACCGGTCGTCCTGATCGCCCCGGTCTCCGGCTCGCCCCAGGAGGCTGCCCCGGAGCTCTTGCAGGTGCCTTCTCCCGCCTCGCGTTGCCTCCTCCCGACGAGGGCTGCAGGCTCCTGCCGAGGCCGCTCTCCCGCCCCGGCCGCCTCTCCTGCCGAGCCCGACAGTTCCGCGGACTCGGCTCGACTCGCTGGAGATCGGGGGTCTGGGAGGACCCTGACGACCCCTTCGAGCCCCGGAGCAGCGCACGCGGAGACCCCTGAGGCCACTGGAGCCCACTGAGGGCCGCCGTGGAGGACCTGGACGTCGGCGATGTGAGCCCGTTCCCGGACTGCGAGCCGGAGCCCGGCTCCGGGCGTCGGCGCCGCGGCGCCCACTGGGCCCCACCGCCCCTCGGCGAGCTCGGGCGGCAGTCCGACGGCCAACACCCCCACCGCACCGGACAACCCAAGAGCAGCACAGCCCGTCCGGGAGCCCCAGCCCTTGGAGGCCCTGCCCAACACGGAGGTCGTCTCCGCCTCCGAGGCGGCGCTGATCGCGGCGCCCCCTGTACGGGCCTCGATCTGCCCCCAGGGGCACGCCAGTCCTCCCGGAGCCCGGGAGTGCCTGATCTGCTCTCAGCCCCTGACGGAGTGTCTCCCCATGTGCGCCGGCCGGCTCTGAGCCACGCTGACCTGTCGACCGGCGCCGCTGTCGAGGTCGCCGGCGACGTCGTCATCGGACGTGCCCCCAGGTGCAGGCCGGCGGCGATCCGCACATCGTGGCCCTGGTGCCGGTGGCCAGCCCACAGCACATGGTCTCGCGCTCCCCATCCTCATGCTCACGACCTCGGGGTGGAGCATTCTGGCCCAGGATCCGGGCTCGTCCAATGGCACGGTCCCTGGCGCGCCCCGGTGCGACGCCGGTCCTGCTGAGGGTCGGGGATGCCGACGCCGGTCTTCGCATGGGCGATCTCATGGATGTCGGCGACGAGGGTGACGCCCGTATCGATCCGCCGTCGTGGCTGAGGTTCCGTCGTGGCTGAGGTCACTGTCCGAGTGGTCGCTTCGCAGGTGCGGATCCGGCTCCGGCGAGACTGGACCCGGGTGCCGATCATGCACCGACCGTGGAAGGAGAATTCTATGAGCGACCTGACATGGACGGAGATGCCGGAGGTCAGTCCTGAGCAGCCCGACGAGCTTGTCCTGGACTCTCCGGAGAGATTTACCGGGTCGCCCCGGCCGACACCTTCGTCATCGGTCGAGGCGGAGACCTCGATATTGACGACAATCCCCTACTCCACCGCCGCTTCCCGGTCTTCGCCCACCTCGAGAACCCTGGTGGATCGCCAACGAGGGGTCGCGGTTGTCGGCCACCCTGACCGACGGCGAGGGGCTGGTCCAGTCCCGGCTGGCCCCCGGCGCCCGCATGCCGCTGGTCTTCCCCGGGTCATCCCTCACCTTCTCCGCCGGTCCGACCACCCACGAGATCAACCCTCATCACCTCCGGGGAGGACCGTTTTCTCCGGGATCGACGGCGTGCGTCAGTCCTCCGGCCAGACCACCATCGGGGTGACCCTGATGACCCGCTCCCCAGCTGCTGCTCGTCCTGGCGCTGTCCGAGCCGGTGCTCAAACGGGCCGGGACCGCCGCCGAGATCCCTCCGCGGCGGCTCGCGGCGCGCCTGGGCTGGCTGCTGACCAAGTTCAACCGCAAGCTCGACAACGTCTGCGAGAAGCTCGACCGGGTGGGGGTGCGGCGGGCTGCGGCGCCGCGTGGCCGGAGCGCCTCCAACCGGCGTACTCGCCCTGGTGGAGCACGCCGTGTCCACCCTCATGGTCACCGCCGAGGACCTCACATGCTTGACGAGGAGCTAGCCGCCAACCAGGCCCCTGCAGACCAGACGGCTGAGCGCTCGGTGAGCACCGCCCCGGTGGCCCAGAGCTCGCCGTCGGCGTCGGGGCGATGACGTGACGCGAGCAGTGAGGAGTCACCGGGGCGACGCGGACTCGCCTCGAGCGAAGGCGGATGTCGCGGGCAAGGAGTTCCCCAACCGGGCGCTCCTCGACGAGGTCCTGGCGAACGATCCTGAGGAGGGCGACTTTCGGGAGGACCGGCTCTGTCGAGGACCTCGCAGGGGAAGCTCTCAGACGGCAATCCGTCCCCGTCCCGCCAGACGGCGTCACGCGCGACGGTGGCTGGCGTCCTGGTGGTGCTCGTCGTCATCCTGAGCGCCGGGGCCGTCGGGGCGGAGTACCTCGTGCGCGGGCAGGTCGACGCCGCCGTCCGCTCCGCCCTGCCGGGGCTCAACCCGGACGCCCGCATCGCCACCAAGGGAATCCTCCTGCGTCAGGTTATCGGCGGCTCACTGACAGCCCGGAGCGTGGACCCTCGAGCCTGACGATCACCCTCCAAGAGCCAGGGAAACGCCTCGGTCACGCTCAGCGACGTCGACGTCGACCCCAGCCACATCAGCCTGCACAAGCCCCATCAGACCGACACGGTGGCGGCGTCGGCACTATCAGCTGGCAGCAGGTGGGCGAGCTCGCCGCGGCATCGCACCCCAAGCCCAGGGGCGTCACCCCTCAGGCCAAGCGCACTGGGACCAGCGCGCAGGATCCGGATCCATCCAGGCCTCGATGTCCCCTGCTCGGTCTGAGCGTGGTGAGGCGGAGATCACCCCGTCGCTGGCCCGACGGCAGCCTGATCCTGACCATCACCTCCACCCGGATGGGTGGGAAGGTCGGCGTCGACGTCGCCACGGGCCAGGACAGCATGCTCAGCTATATCGGGCTGGACTCCCCGCAGATCACGGTCCCGCGAAGTCCCTGCCGCTGGGGGCTGCGCCCGACCAGCGTCATTGTCACCAGTGATGGGCTCGGGCTGAGCCTGGCTGGCAGGGTGAACCTCGGCCAGCTCTGACTCCCGGGCGGCTGCCCATGACGACTCGTCTCACATTTCCTTCAAAGTGGCGCCAATCCGGTGAAAAGTGAGGCCCTCCGGGCGCTGTGGGGAGGACTTCCTGTCGCTCGTGCCCCAGGTGGCCCCGGCTCGTATAGCCTGCCGATGCGTTGCCTATCCAGGCGCGAGCACGTGGCGCGAGGAATCAAGCCAGAACTGAGCGAGGAGAACCATGAGCATGCAGCCTGAGCACTGCGCCCAACCCGGCAGTCAGCCGGGTGGCTGGGGCAGTGGCCAGCAGTACGGCCACGGCCCAGCGGCCAGCCGGCGGCCCAACAGGCCGGTCAGCCCACCGGCTCCTCCGCGGGGCAGGGGACTGCGGCCCGGTGCAGCAGCCGCCGTCGGTCCCTCCTCGTTCGACCCGCAGGCCTCGGGGCCCCTCCGCGCCGACCGCATCATCCAGGATGACGGTTCCCGCTACCTCCGCCCCGGGCGGCGCCGGCCGAGGAGAAGGTCGACACCGGCCCCTGCCTCCCGTGAGGCACTGCGCCGCGAGGCCAAGGCAGCCTCCGAGCCGTCGAGGCGCCGGGGACGCCGACGTGGAGCGCGCCGCTGAGCTGCTGACATCCGTAGTCAACATCTTCTCCCAGCGCGTCGTCGGTCAGGAGCAGCTGCGCACGGCCCCTGGTGACCGCCTCATGTCCAGTGGTCACATCCTGCTGAGTCGGTGCCGGGCCTGGCCAAGACCACCGCCGCCCAGACGCTGGCCTCGGCCGTCTCCGGCTCCTTCCGGCGCATCCAGTGCACGCTCGACCTCATGCCCAACGACATCGTGGGCACCCAGATCCTCAACTCCTCCACCGGAGATGACCACCCAGCTGGGGCCGGTCCACGCCAACATCGTCCTGCTCGATGAGATCAACCGCTCCAGCGCCAAGACCCAGTCGGCCATGCTCGAGGCCATGCAGGAGCGTCAGACCTCCATCGGCGGCGTCGTCTACCCCTGCCCCACCCCTTCGCGGTCCTGGCCACCCAGAACCCCATCGAGGAGGAGGGCACCTACGTCCCTGCCCGAGGCGCAGATGGACCGGTTCCTCGCGAAGGAGGTGCTCACCTACCCGCGGCCCTCGGAGGAGGCCGACGTCCTGGACCGCATCTCCAACGGGACCTTCGACCAGCCCGTGACCGGGCGCCCCATCTCCACTGGCGACGTCGAGTGGCTGCAGCGGGCCGCCGAGCGGGTCTACGTCGATCCCGTCATCAAGCAGTACATCGTCGCCCTCATCAACACCTCCCGCGGCGGGGGCCCGCGGCCCGTGCCCGGCCTGGACCGGCAGGTGCGGGTGGGGGCCTCCCCCCGTGGCGGCATCGCGCTCATGAAGGTGGCCCAGGCTGTCGCCCTCCAGGAAGGGCGCACCTACGTCATCCCCGACGACGTCCGCCTGCTGCGCCACGGAGTGCTGCGCCACCGGCTGGTGCTCACCTATGACGCCCTGGCCGACGGAGTCGCGCCCGAGGCGATCATCGACGCCATCTTCGCGGCTGTCCCCACGCCCTGAGCCCGGTGGGGACCAGCACAGCGATGAGCACGGAGGTACATGGCGCTCCCGGGCGCCTGAGTCCGATTCCGGCGAGGGCCGGCGCGGTTCACGGATCGAGCGTCTGCGCGCCGCGCTGAGCCTGCCGACCCTGCGTCGCGCCACGGGGCTGCTCGACGGGCGCCACAAGTCGGTGTTCGTCGGGCGCGGGCAGGACTTCGACGACATGTCCTTCTACCGGCCCGGCGACGACATCTCCGACATCGACTGGAAGTCCTCGGCCCGTCTGGGGCAGCCGGTCATCAAGCGCTACCAGCGCGAGTCCATGATGCCCATGGTGCTGGCCGTGACACGGGCGGACCATGGCGGCGATGACTCCCTCGGGCGAGGACAAGCGCGACCTGGTCCCTGGGAGTGGCGGAGGTCTTCGCCTACCTGGCCCGGATGCGGGGGGACTCGGTGGCGCTCGTGGCCGGTGACGCCGGCCGGATGATCTCGCGTCCGGCCCGTTCCGGGGCCAAGCACGTGGAGACCCTGCTGGCGCTGCTGGCCCGCACCTACGAGGACCTCGACGCTCCCGTCGAGGGGGCGCCCGGCGTCTACGAGCTGGCCCCCGGGGCACCTCCCTCCAGCCTGCCGCGCCTCATGGAGCGGGTGAGCACCTGGCACCGCCGACGCAGCCTGGTCATCCTCATCACCGACACCGCCCACCCCGGCCCCGATGCCGCGACCTGGCTGCGGCGCCTGTCGATCCAGCACGAGATGATCGTCGTCCAGATCGAGGACGACGATCCGCTGCGACTCGGACGGCGGCCGCGGGCGGGACATCGACCCTGCCCTTCGAGATCCCCGCCTTCCTGCGCGCGGACTCCTACCTGGCCGCTCAGGCGGCCGTGGTGCGCGAGCAGTGGCGCACCAGCGTCGAGCAGGTGCTCGACGCCCGGCACCTGGAGTACGGCGTCGTCTCCTCCGAGGAGACGCTCATCGACTCCATCGCCGAGCTCCTCCAGCGTGAGCGCGCCGCCGTGGCCAGAGGGAGGCGGTGACCCCATGCAGATCATGCCCCCGGTTCTCATGCCGATATGGATGGTCATCATCGCGATCGTCGGCCTGTTGCTGGTGACCGCCTGGCTGCTGCGGACCTTCCTGGTGACCCGCCGCGACATCTCCCAGGAGGTCGGAGACATCCCCATGGCGCCCCGTGAGCGCCGCCAGTGGGGTGAGCGTCTTGCTGAGATCTCCCAGCGCTGGGACGCCGGCGATCTGGACCTGCGTGAGCTGCACCTGGAGCTGGCCGCGCTGCTGCGCGGCTTCGCCGAGGCCCGCAGCGGGAGGAGATCACCACCGCCACGGTCTCGGAGATCCTCGACATGGCCGCGACCGCCGGGCCGAGCTCGGTGGAGGAGCGCTGGCGCAGCGTGCGCGCGGCAGGCCGTCCCTGGACATCAACCCACTGGGCCACGTCGGAGAGCTGCTCGCCGTGTGGGAGCAGCCCTCCTTCGACCGTGAGCCGCAGGCCGCCGCGCAGGAGGCCCTCACCCACGCCAGGGAGGTGGTCACCCGATGGTGATGCTCTGGTTGTTCATCGTTCTCCTTGTCATCGCCGCCGCGGCGATCATCGCGGTCTTCATCGTTGACCGCCGCTCCGGCCTGGGCTCATCCTCCGAAAAGGCGCCCAAGCGCTTCCGGGCGCCCTGGAGCCGGACGGGCGAGGACCAGGCCATCGAGCTGCCCCGCCGTCTGGCCAACTCGGCGAGCCTGTTCCAGCTGCCGGCGGTGCGCAAGCGCATCCGGGCCCAGCGCTGGCTGCACGCGCTCCTGGCGGTCAGTGCTGGTCTCGGGTCTGGTGAGCGCCGCCGCCATCGCCGGTCGGCCCGTGCGCGTCATCGAGCGCTCCGACGCCCTGGCCAACCGTGACATCGTCCTGTGCCTGGACGTATCGACGTCGATGGTCAGGATCGATTCCTCGGTCCTGACGACCTTCTCCGAGATCCTGGAGGACTTCGACGGCGAGCGGGTGGGGATCGTGGCCTGGAACTCGGCCGCGCAGACCATCGTGCCGCTCACGGACGACTACGAGCTGCTGCGTGACCAGCTCACCGAGCTGGGCGACGTGCTGGACATCGACCCCGAGAACGTCGCACCTGAAAGCAGCAGCTCGCCTACCAGGAGGGCCTTCGGCGGCACGGTGAACACCAGCATCAACGGCTCCTCCCTGGCCGGTGACGGGCTCGCCTCCCTGCGCCCAGGCCTTCGACAACCAAGGCCTGGAGCGCTCTCGCTCCATCATCCTGGCCACCGACAACCAGGTCATCGACCCTGACAACGAGCAGATCTACCCCCTGCCCGATGCGGCCAAGCTCCTGGCCGAGCGCAAGATCCGTCTGTTCTCCATCCACGGCGCCGACGAGGACCAGCCCTACCAGAACCTGCTCGACAAGACTCCCGAGGAGTCCCGTGAGGAGCTCAAGACCGTCACCGAGGGAGCAGGGGCAGGGGCGCTTCTACGACGTCGAGGACTCCGGCACCGGCGGGCAGATCGTCGGGGAGCTGGAGAAGACCGAGGTCTCCGCGCTCGGGGGCCGCAAGCAGACCCGTCGCACCGACGTCCCCCAGCGGCTCGTCATCACGCTCTCACTGGTGCTTCTGGGCTACCTGGGACTGACTACCTGGAGGCGAGCATGAAGCCGGTTCCAATCATCGGGGACTTCTGCGTTCATCCCGGTCACCTGGTGGCCTCGTCCTGCTCCTGGCGGCCGCCCTGACGGGGCTGCTCGTCGTGGCCCGACGCCGCCTGGTCCGTGACGATGCCGAGCCGCCGCCCGCCGAGCCTGGTGGAGGCGCCTGGCCATCGTCGTCGTCATCGTGCTGGCGCTGGCGGGGCCCGGCGATCCGCGGCAGCGAGGCGACTCAGCGTCTCCAACGTGGAGATCTACATGGTGGTGGACCGCACCGGCTCCATGGCCGCGGAGGACTACCAGGGCAAGGGGCCCGACGGCGTCGACCAGTCGGCCTCCACCAGGGCTCGACGGCGTGCGCGCGGACATGCGGGCCATCCGCGAGGCCTTCCCGGACCTCGCGCTTCTCCATCATCGCCCTGACAACACCGCGGCCCGGGAGCTCGCCGCTGACTCACGACACCAACGCCGTCGACGCCTGGATCGGCTCCTTCAAGCAGGGAGGTCTCAGGCCACGCCACCGGCTCCTCGCTGGAGGTGGCGCTCCCGATGCTGGGGCTCACGCTGGCACAGGCCCGCCAGTCCGACCCCAAGGACATCCGCCTCGTCTACATCTTCTCCGACGGGGAGGCCACCGACAACGGCCGCGGCGCTCAGGCGGCCGACAACGCCGGCATCTCCTGGCAGTCCCTGGCCGGGCTCGTCGACGGCGGCGCGGTGCTGGGCTACGGCTCGACCGAGGGCGGCAAGATGCGCAGCTACGACGGCTCGCCGTCCACCGGCGAGCACACCCAGTCCGACTACATCACCGACGGCCAGGGCGGGCAGCCCGGGGCGTCGAAGATCGACGCCGACGAGCTCCAGAAGGTGGCCAAGGACCTGGGGCTGCCCTACTTCCACCGCACCGGCGGCTCGGGGGATGACCCGACGAGCAAGTTCACCAACCTCGACATCGAGGCCGTCACCTCCGACGGGCGGGCCAAGACCAACGCCCGGGTGTACCTGACCTGGCCACTGGGACTCATCGCCTTCGGTCTGCTGTTGTGGGAGATCCTCGACCTCATGCGAGCCGACCGTCGCCTGCGTCTTCTCATGGGAAGGGGACGATGATGACGATAGGACACACCCCCGGCGAGTTCCCCGGGCAGGGGAGCAGCGGGATGCAGCCCGGCGCTGCCGACGGCGCACAGAATGCCCCGGGGCGCCAGGGGCAGCCGGTGCCCCTCGGAGCAGGAGATCGACCACCTGCAGAACGCGGACCCGAGGACGACGCCTCCTCCCCGGCCCCCGAGGACCCCAGGCGGCGCGAGGCCCGCCTCAAGCGGCGTCGTCGGCTCCTGGCGATCGGCGGGGTGCCCGCGGCCCTGGTCACCATCATCTCCCCGTGGCTCGGCTCGATCTTCCTCATCTCCCTGGCTGGAAACCGGGCCGCGGCAGCCGGCTCACTGCGACACGGCCCCTGTCGCGCTGCCGCATAGTCGCCGCGATCAATCCCTGGCTGGAGCAGTGGCGCGTCCACTTCAACCTGGGCACTGGTCAGCTCGCCGCGAAGGACCCGACCTCGGCGGTGACGACCCTCAACCAGGCTCTCAGCGAGGGCGCCCAAGGCCAAGGGTCGACCGGAGACCAAGGTGAAGGAGGCCGGCTCCCAGGTGCATGGTGCGCACCAACCTGTACGTCGCCCACCTCACCCCTGGCGGCCCAGGGCCCAGGAGGCAGGAGCCCACGGCGGTCACTGAGCACATCGAGGCGGCCAAGAAGGCGGCCGATACCTGCGAGGTGCCGCCCCGCCCGAGACAGAATCCCTCCCTGAGCCCGAACCCCTCAGCCACGCCCAGCAGCGATCTGAGCTCTGAGCCCCTCCTCGCAGCCGAGCAGCGACCCGAGTTCGAGCCCCTCCTCGCAGCCGAGCAGCGACCCGAGCTCGAGTGCCTCCTCGCAGCCCAGCAGCGACCCGAGCTCGACCCCCTCGTCGTCGTCGAGCCTCGCCGGGTGAGACCTCCTCCAGCACCTCGAGCGCCAAGCCGACCCCGACCCCGGTCGATGACCGCCAAGCGACTGCGGGACCGCAACAACGGCAGCCCGGGAACCTCGAGGAGTCCGGTGGCGGCGGAGGAGGGGAAAGCCCCTGGTGAGCGACTCCGATACGGGCGCGGCCTCCCTGACTCGTCGTGGCGGCCGCGGTCCTGGACGACCTGGAGCATCCGACCACCCTGCTGTGCGCGGCCCGCTCCTACCCGCCTGAGCACGCCGGTCAGTTCGAGCTGCCCGGCGGCGAGGTCGAGCCCGCAGAGCGGCCTGAGCAGGCCCTGGCCCGCGAGCTGGACGAGGAGATCGGCCTGAGCGCCCGCCTCGGGGCCGAGCTCGTCGTTCCCCGACAGCTGGCGGTTCCGCCGCCGCCGGACGGCGCTCCCGGTGACGACGCCCGGCCTGGCCGGCCATGCACGGCTTTCAGGATGCGAGTGTGGCTGGCCGAGCCCGCCCGCCCAGGGGACCGGGGCAGGGTCGGAGGCGACCACCAACGCCTGGAGTGGGTGCGCCTGGACCCTCCCGACCAGCTGCGCCGACTGCCGTGGCTGGAGGCGGACCCGCCGATCATCGACGCGCTCGTAGGCGCCCTGGGACGCTGATGTTCACCGGGGAGACGGTGGTGGGGCGCAGGCGGGCGGCCCTCCCCGGGGCTGCAGGCTCGAGGGACGTCAGCAGTCCCACTGTGTAGCCCTTCCCAGTTTCTGACACTTCTATCACTCGCGTCATCTCATAAGTTAGGGTTACCTCATGCCGAAGATTCTGGGTTCCTCGCTGGCCGAGCATCGAGAGCGCACGCACCGCCCTGTTCGGGGCACTGTCCGAGCTCCGCGAGCCAGCGCAGCTTCGACAAGATCACCCTGTCCGACGTCGCCAATCACGCGGGTGTGGGGCGCACGGCCGTCTACAACCACTTCGCGGACAAGGAGGACCTCCTCCGGCCTTCATGGAGCATGAGGGCCGGCCGCTACGCCGAGGAGCTCTCCCGGGCGCTGGCCGGCACCAGGACCCGATCGACCGCCTGCGCATCTACGTGCGCCAGCGAGGCCCTCATCGCCCGGCACTTCCACTTCCCCGCCTCGGGGCCGCTGTCCGAGGTGGTCTCGCGTGGGACCGCCGGTCGTCTCAAAGGCCCACGGGGCGCTCGTGGCCCAGATGCTTGCCTCAATCCTCACCGACGCCATGGACCAGGGGCTCATCCCCGCCCAGGAGCCCGAGCAGGTCATCCCCCTCATCCACGCCACCGTCGATGGGCGGGCGCCCAGCCCACGGATCCGGAGCAGCGCCGGGCCTACCTGGAGACCTGGACGCCTTCGTGCTGCGGGCGGTGGGGCCCGCCAGCCCGCCCACGCGGTACCGACCATTGCCCAGCCCCGCGCCACTGGAGCCGCTGGAGGGTGCCCAGGCCCCCGGTTCGCTTCGTCACAGCGCGGTCGGCTGACAGTGTGAGCCACGGCCTGCCGTGCACGCGAGGCGGGCCTGGCAGACTTCCGCTCGTGAACCTGAGCTGGACTGACACCTGGAACGACCTGCTGACCCGAGCCTCGAGCGTCGTCGGCCTGGACCCCGGCGTGCTGTGGCCGGCGCTGGCGATCCTCCTCATCGTCCTGGCCTGGGCCCCGGCCCGTCGCCGGGGACGCACCCTGGTGACGATCGTCCACGAGGCCGGGCACGCCGCCGTCGGCATCATGGTGGGGCGGAGCTTCCGCGGATTCGTGGTGAGCGGGACCTGTCCGGGCACGCCGTGACCGCCGGTAAGCCCACCGGCCCCGGCCGGGTGGCCACCCTCCTGGGCCGGCTACCCCGCCCCGGCCGTCCTGGGCGCCGTCGTCGTGCTCCTGGCCCTCAAGGGCTGGGGCGAGCGCAGTCCTGATGCTGGGACTGGTCCTCCTGGCGGTGCTGCTGGTCATGTCCCGTTCCCCGCGCACGGTCCTGGTGGTCCTGCTCGTAGCCCTCCTGACCGAGGGCCCTGTGGTGGTGGGGCGGACAGTGGCGCGACGGCGTCGTCGCCGGGATCGGCCTGGCCCTGCTGGTGGGGGCCTGGGACTCCCCTGCGTGACGTCGCCGTCTCACGCGACCCGCGCCAGGACCACCGCACCCTGGGCCCACCTGACCCGGGTACCCGCCGGCGTGTGGCTGGCCACCTGGTTCCTCGTGGACGTTCTGGCCACCGGCGTGGTCGTGCTGGCCCTGCGCGATCTCCTGTGAGGTGAGGAGGGGCTCGCGTCCGAGCCTGCCGCCCACATGGCCTACGCTTCCTCCTGGCGACGAGGGGCCCGCGGTGCCCCTGCCGCCGTCCCCGCCCGACGTCGCTCACCGCGAGCCCACAGGCGCCGTTGCGGCCCCGGGCTCACCCGCTCCCAGGCACTCCGGGATTCCCTCAAGGAGATCACATGATGCTGTCCCGCAGGACGTCTGCCCTGACCTCTCTGGGGCTGGCTGCCGCGGCCACCCTCGCCGCCTGCTCGTCGAAGTCGAAGGACGAGGCCACCGAGGAGGGCAAGATGGCTCATCGTCCCGACGCGGGGCGACGCCGCCGCGGAGGCGCTGTCCAGGCGGTGGAGGCATTCACCAAGGAGACCAAGGTTGAGGTGGACGTCAAGCCCGTCTCCGACGTCTCCCAGGAGCTGGCCCGCGGGATCACGGGCGAGCCGAGCATCGACGTCGTCGTCCTCAACCCGGCCCAGCTGTCCAGCTACGCAGGCTCCCTGCACTCCTGGGACAGGGGCGGCCGCCGTCGAGGACGCGCACCGCGCTGCTGACCAGCGCCACCCGGCAGGGGAAGATCGCCGCGGCGCCCCGGGACGTCTCCACCCCTCGCCCTGTACATCAACACCTCACTGTGGTCGGCCGCGGGTCTGAGCGACTCGGACCACCCGACCACCTGGGAGCAGCTCGACCAGGTGGCCGCTGCTCACCTCCGGCGGGGTCGTCGGCCTGACCCTCGATGCCTCCTACGCGCGCGTGGGTGCCTTCCTCGTCCAGGGCGGTGGGGGAGCTGACCAGCGCTGACGGCACGAAGGCCACGGCCTCCTCTGAGGGCTCGGTGGCGGGCCTGACCCAGGTCAAGACGCTCCTGTCCTCCGGCTCGGCCGGTTGGGGTGCCGACCTGCCCGCGGGGTCCGCCGCCGACGCCTTCGGTCAGGGGCAGGCCGCCATGGTGATCGAGACCGAGGCCCTGACCAAGACTCTGGCGGACGCCTACTCGGGCATCTCCTACAAGGTGGTCGAGCTGCCGGCCGGCAGCGGCGGCAAGGGGACCCTGCAGTTCCCCACCTTCTACGGCGTCGTCGAGGGCCCTCAAGCACAGGGCCGACGCCATCAAGCTCGTGGAGTACCTCACCGCTGCCGAGCGGCAGGTGGCCCTGGCCGGCGCGGCGGGCACGGTCCCCGCGGGCAAGGCCGCCGGCGAGACCTGGAAGGGCAAGCACGCCGACCAGGCGGCCTTCCTGGCCGGCGTTGAGTACTCCCAGCCCGTGCCATCCGCCTCCGGCACCTCGGACATCATCGCCAACTTCGACAACGAGCTGCCCGGGCTGGCCGGGGGCGACCCAGCCGGCATCCTGGCAGCGCCCAGGTGAACCTGCAGGCCATCCTGTCCTGACCCCTGGCGGGGCCATCCCGCGCGGCCGGGGACACTTTCACGCCCACGGGGGCATGTCACGCGTGCGGGGACAGGAATCCTGTCCCCGACGGCGTCGACTGTCCCCGTTCGGAAGGACACGCACCCGACCGCACAGAAATGTCCCCGGCCGTGCGGCCCCAGTTCCCGACGGCGTCGGCCGACGCTGCCCGAAAAGGCGCAGGTGAAGAACAGGGGGCGAAGGGCCCTCGTCTCCTAGTACTCGGTCGTGATGATGACGTCGTGGTGAACCGGGAATCTCACCGATCGAGCAATGAAGCAGTACTCGGCGGCGCGGTCGTGGAGCGTGGCGGCACTCTCAGGATCGTTGCCGGGAGCAATGGTCACTGTGGGGTGAAGGGTGACTGACGTGAACTCCCCGGTACCGCCCGGGTGCTCGGCCATGATGCCGGTAGGGGTATCCGAGTAGCCGGTGACGGTGATGCCCGCGTCTGCCGCGAAGTGGAGGTACCACAGCATGTGGCACTGTGAGAGCGAGGGCGAGCAGGAGCCGTTCGGGTTCCATCTGCGAGCGTTCCCTCGGAATGCTGGATCCGCCGATCCGTGGATCGCCGGCAGGTCGGCGGTGATTCCCCGGACAACGTGGTCGCGCGAGTAGTCGCGGTATCCGGATGTGCCCGTGCCCAGGTTGCCCGTCCACTCCACGCGCACCGAATACTCGCGATCTGGCATGCAGAAAGTCTAGGGGATGAGCCGGTTTGGCGTCTACGGGGTGGCGAGCTCGTTGGGGGAGGGCCGTGTCAAGAGGTTGGTGTCCTCCGGTGGGGCCACTCCACGCGGCCGGGGACTTTCTTCTTCGTGCTGGGGCATGTCACGCGTGCGGGGACAGGGATTCCGGTCCCCGACGGCGTCGACTGTCCCCGCCCGGAAGGACACGCACCCGACCGCATAGAAATGTCCCCGAACGTGCGGCCCTGGAACGTGCGGCCCTGTCCCCGACGGCGTCGACTGTCCCCGTTCGGAAGGGCCCGCAGACGGCCACCCCAGGGCCACCGTCGGCGCTGAGTCCGGCCGCGCAACAACGAGGGCCCGAACCGTGATGGTCCGGGCCCTCGGGCTGGAGCGGGTGACGGGAATCGAACCCGCGCTGTCAGCTTGGGAAGCTGAAGTTCTACCATTGAACTACACCCGCGTGGCACCAGTGGACGTGCGTCCCAGGTGCGTGCGGAAGTCTAACCCAGACTCCGGCCGTCTACGCAAATCGGCCTGCGGAGGGGCATCTGGGGGCCGCGCCAGCGGCGTCCCTCGCCAGTAGACTCTCTCACGGATTCCCCGACGTCTTCATAGGTGTGATGAGCGCATGACTGATCCCTCTCAACCTCACGAGCCGACTGATCCCGCTGCGAGTCCTGGTATGGACGCGCCGGCACTGCCCGCGGGGCCCGCCCCCACGGACTACCCGTCAGGCGGGTACCCGCCCTACAGCGGTCCCTACGCTTCCGGTGCCCAGCCGGGGTATGACCCGCAGTGGTCCTACGCGCCCCCGCCCGGTTATGGCATGCCTCCTGGATACGGTGTGCCTCCCGGCTGCGGGGGCAAGTCCAGGGTGGCCGCCGGCGTCCTGGCCCTGCTCCCTGGGAACCTTCGGGATCCACAACTTCACCTGGGCTACACGGGCAAGGCGCTCTTCCAGCTCCTGGGCACGTTCTTGAGCTGCGGGATGCTGGCCCTTCCGATCGCCATCTGGGCCTTCGTCGAGGGCATCCTCATCCTCGTGGCCCGCCCCGGCGAGGCGCCAGTGAGGCGTTGACGCCTCCGGTATGCCGCTGAGCGGCTGAGGGGCAGGGCAGTCCGGGCCTCCCGGATTCCCCACGGGCCGGAATCCGTGTGACGCCTCCGGGAGGACCTGGCACAATCGGGCCCGTGCTGCTCTCAGACCGCGATATCCGCACCGAGCTCGACGCCGGACGGGTCGTCCTCGACCCCTACGACCCCGAGATGATTCAGCCGGCCTCCATTGATGTGCGCCTGGACCGCTGGTTCCGTCTCTTCGACAACCACCGCTACCCGGTCATCGACCCGGCCGCCGACCAGCAGGGGCTGACCCACCTCGTCGACGTCGGGGCCGACGAGCCCTCTCGTTCTGCACCCCGGGAGTTCGTCCTGGGGCCACCTACGAGGCGCATTACCCTGCCCGACGACGTCGCCGCCCGCCTGGAGGGCAAGTCGAGCCTGGGGCGCCTGGGGCTGCTGACCCACTCCACCGCCGGATTCATCGACCCCGGCTTCACCGGGCACGTCACCCTGGAGCTGTCCAACACGGCCACCATGCCCATCAAGCTCTGGCCGGGGATGAAGGTGGGGACAGCTGTGCTTCTTCCGCCTGTCCAGCCCCGCCGAGGCCCCCTACGGCTCAGGGCGCCACCGGCTCGCGCTACCAGGGCCAGCGCGGACCGACGGCATCGCGCTCCCACCAGTCCTTCCACCGCACCCGCATCCCCGACACCCCGGCGCTCCCCGCCGACTGGCGCCGCTCCCATCTCCCAGGAGAAGCACTTATGAGCGACTCGACCGACTTCGCCGTCTCCCCTGCCCACCGACACCGGCACCTTCACCGCCGCCTCCATGCTGCCGGTCGGGCTGCTGGACACCAACCACGTCCTGCTCCTGGCCGACGACGTCGCCCCGACGAGGTGGGAGGCCCTGGCCCCTGTCCCAGGACATCCAGTCCGGCTGGGTGGGGGTCTCCAGCCTCCAGCTCTTTCCCGGGGTCTCCTGCTGGGGCCCTGGAAGGTCGACGCCGAGATGCGCAGCCTCCTGGGTGCGCCGAGTGGACCACCCAGCTGATGATCCTGGACTGCCCCGCATCCGTGCCGGCGCCCTGCCGGCCGAGCTCGCCGGCCTGGACCCGCTCTCCGACGCCTTCCCTCACGCCCAGCCCACGGGGGCCGAGCTGGTGGCCCTCACCCGCCTGCGCGCCATCGCCCGACGCCTGGCCGGGGCCCTGCGACTCATTCCCCGGAGGGGACACCGAGGAGCCGGTGCTGGTCGAGCCCAGCCCGGAGGTCTCGGCCTCCCTGACCATCTACGCCCCGGTGTGGCTCGGCCCGGAGGACCTGGTGGCCGTCCCTGCAGCCCGTGGCCCCGAGGTGAGCGCGCGCGCTGGAGCCGTTCAACCCCGCGGCGCCGTCGGGCTGGACGCCATCGACCCCGAGCAACTGGAGAGCCTCGTCGAGCGCATCGGCCCGGACGTCTTCGAGAAGGCCTGGCGCGGCTCGGAGAAGGTCCGCCAGGACACGATGCGTCAGGAGATCGTCGCCGCCGCCACCGGCAACGTCATTGAGGAGGTGCGTGACGGCTACGCGGTCGTCACCCCGGTCGACCCCGAGCACGAGGGCTGGGGGCGCATCGAGGTACAGGGCCGGCGCCACCGACGGGCTGCCCCTGGCCGTGCGCGGCGAGCCGTGGGCGCGCGGGGCGGTCCTGTCCTACGACCTGCGTTGGATCCCCCTGGACCAGGCCGACGCATACGCCGAAGTGGTCTCCCGCTCCCGACGCCGCGAGCGCCAGACCGCCCGGGACCTGGTCGAGGAGCTCGCCACCGTCCTGGTGGGCCGCCGTCTCCAGGGGTGGCCGTGGACGACGACGGGTTCCTCGTCTCCCTGGGTGAGGACGCCGAGGAGGCCTAAGTCCCAGGCCGGGCTCGCTCGGCGCCGGGCGTGGTGCGCTCCGTGAGACGCTCGACGCCGGCCTGAGCCCTTGCCGCGTCCCAGTGCCAGCCAGTGAACCGGCGAGCCTCAACGAGCCAGCGGGCCCCAGGCCACCGGCTCCTCGCCCCGCTGAGCTCCCACCGCCAGGTAGTGGCGCAGCAGTCCGGCAGCGGCGAGGGGCATCGTCGAGCGCGTTGTGGTGGCGGCCGATCTCCACCCCGGCCACCTCGCAGCAGGTGGTCAGCCGGCGCGACGGCGTCGTCATGAAATGGCGCGCCCACTCCATCGTGCACACCCGCGGCACCCGCGCGCCCCGGTCGAGCAGCCCCCGCATCCCCAGCGCCTGGGTGAGGAAGCCGACGTCGAAGCGGGCATTGTGGGCCACCACCGCCCGCCCGGCCAGGTCGGCCACCAGAAGGTCGGCGACCTCATCGAGCCGGGCGCCCCTGATGAGCTCCTCGGCGACAAGACCGTGGATATGGGTGGGGCCCCACGTCCACGCCCGTGCCGGGGTCGATGAGCGTGGACCAGCTGCGCTCGACGCGCCCGACGGCGTCGGTGAGCACGACGCGACCTCCAGGATCAGGTCCGTCGTGGGGGACAGGCCGGTGGTCTCCAGGTCGACGACGGCGTAGCCGATCCCGGTTGCCTCGGCCAGCTCTGCGGGTGTGGGAGTGGCGGCCGCCTGGCCGGGGGCCATGGGGGAGCAGGGGGCGCAGCGCGCCGCGGTCGGTGGGCGGGCGGTGGTAGAAGGGCATCGCCCCGATCCTCTCGCGAGCCGGCAGGTTTCGCCCAGTCACGGCGCGCCGGGTCGCAGGCCCAGGTGGTCCGGGCCGGCCGTGGGCTGGTCCGGGTGGCTCCGGGTGGCCGGCGCTCGCGGCCGTGCCGGGCGGCTCGCAGACGGAGGTTGGGGTCGACCCCGGGCGTAGGTACGGTCGCGAGGCGTTCGGCCGGCCGCGTCGAGCGCCGATCCAGGTGAGGAGGAGCGATGACCACCCCGGATACCTCTCAGGCGCCGGCCCTGCCAGCGCTGGCCCGCCTTCCCTTCCCGACCGCTCTCGTCGTGACCGGCAGGTCCGCCGCCGGCGACGGCGTGCTCCTCGAGGCCGGGGACGTCGATGAGATCTTCCCCTTCGCCTCGGTGACCAAACCGATCGTCGCCTGGGCGGCCCTGGTCGCCGTCGATCCGGGGACTGCTGGACCTGGAGGCCCCCGCCGGTTCGCCCGCACCCGACGGCGCGACCATCGAGAACCCTGCTGTCCCACTCCTCAGGGATCGCGATCGACTCCGACGAGCGCCTGGCGGCCAGGCACGCGCCGCATCTACTCCAACCGCGGCATCGAGATCCTGGGGGAGCGCCTCGAGGAGGCCACCGGCACGCCCCTGGAGACCTGGGTGGAGACCACGGTGCTCGAGCCCCTGGGGATGGCCAGCGTCCTCATCCCCGGCTCGCCCGCCCACTCCGGGGGAGGGCAGCGCCCGCGACCTGTCCCTGTTCGCCCGTGAGCTGGCCGCGCCCAGGCTCGTCTCGCCCGCGCTCGCGCAGCGCGCCCGCACGCCGGTCCTGCCCGGCCTCGACGGCGTCCTACCCGGATACGGACGACAGACCCCCAACCCCTTCGGCCTGGGGTGGAGGTGCGGGAGCCAAGTCCCCGCACTGGACGGGGGTCGGCAACAGCGAGCAGACCTTCGGGCACTTCGGCCAGTCGGGCTCCTTCATCTGGGTGGATCCGGTCGCCGAGCGTCAGGCCGTCTTCCTAGCCAAGCCCTTCGGGGCGAGTTCACCGGCGGAACTGGTCCGAGCTCGGCGACCAGATCCTGGCCTTGTAGGCCTCTTTCCCGCCGGCAGGCGCGCCGGGGGTGGACGCCCAGTGCCCGCCTCTCGGCCGGAGTTCCAGTCGTGGCCCCCCTGCCTCAGTCGAGCCTCGACGATGACGGGGACGTGGTCGGAGGCGCCCTTGCCCTTGCGCTCGTCGCGGTCGATGGCGGCGCCAGTGACGCGGCCCGCCAGGGCCGGCGAGGCATAGACGAAGTCAATGCGCATGCCCTCGTTCCTCGGGAAGCGCAGCTCTGATAGTCCCAGTACGTGTAGTTGGTGACCCGCTCGCGCGTGACCTCACGCATGCCCGCTTCGGCGAAGGCGGCGAAGGCCTCCCGCTCCGGTGCGGAGACGTGGGTGGCGCCCTCGAAGACGCTCATGTCCCACACGTCCTCATCCCGGGGCGCCACGTTCCAGTCGCCCACCAGCGCCAGCGGCAGGGTCGGGCTCGGCCTCCGAGCCAGGGCGGCGACGTCGTCGCGCAGCACCCGCAGCCAGTCGAGCTTGTACGTGTAGTGCGGGTGGGTGAGCTCGCGGCCATTGGGCACGTACAGGCTCCACAGGCGCACCGGCGTCGCATCCGAGGCCGCACCCACCGTCGCCCCGAGCGCCCGGGCCTCCACGACCGGCTCAGCCTCGGGCTTGGCCGCCCAGGCGGGCTGACCCGGGAAGGAGGTGGCGACGTCGTCGAGGCCCACGCGTGAGGCGATCGCCACCCCGTTCCACTGGTTGAGGCCGTGGATGGCCAGCTCGTAGCCGGCGGCCTCGAAGGGCTCGACCGGGAACTGGTCGGGGCGGCACTTGATCTCCTGCATCGCCAGGGCGTCGATGTCCTCACGCTCCAGGAAGGCCAGGACGCGGTCGACGCGGGTACGGATGGAGTTGACGTTCCAGGTGGCCAGGCGCATGGCAGCAGACTAGCCGGTGCCCGATTCCCATCAAGCACTCACGAATCGCTCCTAGTCTGCGGCCATGGGAACAGCACTTGTCACCGGGGCCACGAGCGGCCTCGGCCTGGAGATCGCCTGGCAGCTCGCCCAGGCCCGTCATGACCTCGTCCTCGTGGCGCGCACCCCCGAGCGGCTGCGGCTGGTGGCCGAGGAGATGCGCCAGTTCGCAGGCGTCCAGGTGGAGACTCTGCAGGCCGACCTGTCCAAGCGTGATGAGCTCGAGCGCGTTGCCGAGCGCCTGCGGGAGAAGAGCAAGCCCGTCGGGCTCCTGGTCAACAACGCCGGCTTCGGGCTGGGGCAGCGCTTCGTCGGGGGAGACCTGGCCCGTGAGGAGGATGCCCTCAACGTCATGGTCCGTGCCGTCATGGTGGCCTCCCACGCGGCGGCCGGCGCCATGGTGGAGCGCGGCCGCGGTGCCATTCTCAACGTCTCCTCCATGACCGCGCACACCGCCATGGGTACCTACGCCGCCCACAAGGCCTGGGTGCTGCGCTTCACCGAGGGGCTGGCCAGCGAGCTCGCCGGCACCGGGGTGAGCGCCACGGCGCTGTGCCCGGGGCTGGTGCACACCGGCTTCCACGCCGCGGCCGGCATCGACGAGACCCAGTGGAAGGCGCCGCTGTGGCTGGACGCCGAGCGAGTGGCCATCGACGGCCTGGCGGCGGTGCGGCGCGGCCAGGTCATCTGCACCCCGAGCCTGCGCTACCGCAGCGCCAACGCCGTGCTGCGGTTGGCGCCCCGCTGGTTCGTGCGCCGGGCGGTCGGGCCGGAACGCTCCGGCCAGGGGCGCGACTGAGGCCGGAGGGGCTCGCCGGTGGCGCAAAGTGTCACAGATGGCGACTATTCGGGGGCGATCACCATCGCTGCCGACCTTCCCAGGCGCTGACCAGCGCAGACGCGGCGAGGTTGGCGGATGTTGGCTGATATTGGCCGATACTGCCTCCTAAAAGTCGCCAATCGTGACAGATCCGGGCGCGTGCACCGGCTCGCGGTCCGATCCCGTCGCGGAATCGCCCAGGGCTGAGCGCCCCCGCTGGCCAGGGGCGCCGTGACCTGCAACGATCGCACCATGGCTTCTATTACCTTCCACGGAGACCCCGTTAGCACCGTCGGCGAGCTGCCCGCTGTGGGCTCGACCGCGCCCGCCTTCGACCTCGTAGGCGCCGACCTCGCCCCGGTCACCAGCCAGTCCCTGGCTGGCCGCCGCGTGGTCCTCAACATCTTCCCCTCGGTGGACACCGGGGTGTGCGCCGCCTCCGTGCGCCAGTTCAACAAGCTGGCCTCCGAGCTGGACAACACGACCGTGGTCTGCGTCTCCGCCGACCTGCCCTTCGCCGGAGCCCGCTTCTGTGGCGCTGAGGGCCTCACCAACGTGGTCACCGGCTCGACCTTCCGCTCCACCTTCGGCGCCGACTATGGCGTCACCCTGGCCGACGGCCCGCTGGCCGGTCTGCTGTCGCGTGCTGTCGTGGTCCTCGACGAGTCCGGCAAGGTCATCTACACCGAGCAGGTCCCCGAGGTCGGCCAGGAGCCCGACTACGACGCCGCCGTGGCCGCCCTGTCCTGACTCCTTCTTCCGCTGAGCCGCCAGGAGCCCGCCCCGTCCGCACCGCGCGGACGGGGCGGGCTCCTGTCCGCCGCGGGTGTCTACCCGGCGCGCAGCCCCCGAGTCCCACTACCATCGGAGCCGTGAGCACCAACGACTCCCACATCACCCGCCTGGCCGAGCTCGTCAACGAGCTGTCCGTCGTCCGCGGCAAGGTCACCCTCGCCTCCGGCCTCGAGTCCGACTTCTACGTGGACATGCGCCGCGCCACCCTCCATCACGAGGCCGCCCCCCTCATCGGCCACGTCATGCTCGACATGCTCGAGGAGGGGGGCCTGGGCACCGACGAGATCGACGCCGTCGGCGGCCTGACCATGGGGGCCGACCCCGTGGCCGCCGCCATGCTGCACGCCGCGGCCTCGCGCGGCCTGGACCTGGACGCCTTCGTCGTGCGCAAGGCTGCCAAGGACCACGGCATGCGCCGGCGCATCGAGGGACCCGACGTCGCTGGGCGCTCCGTGGTGGTTCTGGAGGACACCTCCACCACCGGCGGCTCACCCCTGGAGGCCGTCGAGGCCCTGCGTGAGGCTGGTGCCGACGTGCGGGCCGTGGCCGTCATCGTGGACCGGGCCACCGGCGCGCGCGAGCGCATCGAGGCCGCTGGCCTGCCCTACTACGCGGCGCTCGGTCTGGCCGACCTCGGCCTGGAGTGAGCACTCGACGACGTCCGCAGGCGGGGAGGGCGGAGCCGGCGGCTCCCGCTGACCTGCCTGAGGGGGAGCACCTGTCCGCGGCGTCCTCAGCGGATTCTGTGTCGGATCTGGAGGAGGACCGGCCGGCCGATGTCCGTCAGGTGGGCGTCGGCCCCTGGCCCGGCGGCCCCGAGGCCTGGCCCACCGACCCCTGCTATGACCGCGAGCTGCTCGTCGCCGGCGACCGGCGCAATGTGGTCGACCGCTACCGCTACTGGACCGTCCCGGCCATCCGCGCCGACCTGGCCGCCCGGGCCCACCGGCTGCACATCGCCATCGAGAACGTCAGCCAGGACCTCAACATCGGCTCCATCGTGCGCAGTGCCAACGCCTTCAATGTGGCCGGCGTCCACATCATCGGCCGACGCCGCTGGAACAAGCGCGGCGCCATGGTCACCAACCGCTACCTGGACGTGCGCCACCACCCCGAACCCGGCGAGCTGCTCGCCTGGGCGCAGGCCGAGGGCTACGAGGTCATCGGCATCGACAACGGCCCCGGGGCCCAGCCCCTGGAGTCCGCCGACCTGCCCGAGCGCTGCCTCATGGTCTTCGGCTCTGAGGGGGAGGGCATCAGCGCCGAGCTGAGCGCCGGCTGCTCCCGGCTGCTGCGCATCGGCCAGTACGGCTCCACCCGCTCCATCAACGTGGCGGCCGCCGCGGCCGTGGCGATGCACTCCTGGATCCTCCAGCACGCGGGGCCGGCGCCCGATTGACCCGGGGCTCGCCTCGGCCCGCTGCGTCGGCCCGGCCCGTGGGCGGCGGGGACAAACCGGCCCTGAACAGAGGTCATGCTGCCGGACTGCTGCCTGACCGGCGCCCGACCTGGGACCATGATCCGGTTCACGTGACCTCGAATTCGTGGAACAATCGGCCCCGCACCACTGACTCCATACAGACATCAGAGGCACCCAGTGGCCATTGCAACCCCGGAGTCCTACGCCGACATGCTTGACCGCGCGAAGGCCGGCAAGTACGCCATCCCCGCGATCAACGTCACCTCGTCCCAGACTCTGTCCGCGGCCCTCAAGGGCTTCGCCGACGCCGAGTCCGACGGCATCGTCCAGATCTCCAACGGTGGTGCCGCCTACTGGTCCGGTTCCTCGCGCCTCGACCGCGTCAAGGGCTCGATCGCCTTCGCCGCCTACGCCCGCGCCGTGGGTGACCTCTACCCCGTCACCATTGGTCTGCACACCGACCACTGCCCCAAGAAGCTCCTGGCCGACTGGATCCACCCGCTCCTGGAGATCGAGGCCGAGCAGGTCAAGAATGGTGAGCTGCCGATGTTCAACTCCCACATGTGGGACGGCTCCGCCGAGGCCTCGACGACAACATCGAGATCGCCGTCGACATGCTCAAGCGCTCCAAGGCCGCCAACGTCGTCCTCGAGATCGAGATCGGTGCCGTGGGTGGCGAGGAAGACGGCATCAAGGGTGAGGAGAACGCCAACCTCTACACCACCGCCGACGACGCCTGGAAGGCCATCGAGGCCCTCGGCCTGGGTGAGAACGGCCGCTACATCACCGCTCTGACCTTCGGCAACGTGCACGGCTCCTACAAGCCCGGCCACGTCAAGCTCCGCCCGGAGATCCTCGGCGAGATCCAGGAGGACGTGGCCAAGCGCCTCGGCGACCGCCTGTCCTCCAAGGTCGGCGACAAGAGCTCGCCCTTCGACCTGGTCATGCACGGCGGCTCCGGCTCCACCGACGAGGAGATCGCCACCGCGGTGCGCAACGGCGTCATCAAGATGAACGTCGACACCGACACCCAGTACGCCTACACCCGTCCGGTCGCCGGCTGGATGTACACCAACTACGAGGGTGTCCTCAAGATCGACGGCGAGGTCGGCAACAAGAAGCAGTACGACCCGCGCGCCTGGGGCAAGGCCGCCGAAGAGGGCATGGCCGCTCGCGTCGTCGAGGCCTGCGAGCGTCTCGGCTCCGTCGGCTCCGCCCGCAAGTGAGTCCGCACCCCGTACGGGGTGAGTGGCGACTGATCGCTGCGCGTGGCCCCGGCACCCCTGTGGTGCCGGGGCCACGTCGTGCTCGTGCAGGGGTCGGTGGGAAGATTCTCGACGACGAACTGACCGATCGTTGCATAGTTGCAGAGGGTGTCGGTGAAGGAAGTACCTATCGCAGTGAAGGGTGAAATGTGTGGTCTGCCAAGGAAAACCGGGTGCCACGCAAAGGATCCCAACCTGAGACCCAGGACACTGATTGCAAACCTTGCAGCAATGTGGGCGGAAATGTGCCATGATGGGTCGTCGCCGTGAAGCCGACGGGCCCGCCGCCGGTGATACGGCAGTCGCACCTCGCGGACGCCTCTGTCCGCGCCTGTCCCATGCGTCCAAAGGGAGGACCCCAATGCGACTCATCTCCCGCCGCTCCATGCTCGGTGGAACTGCTGCGATCGCCGTCGCCGCGACCCTGGCGGCCTGCTCGAAGGGCTCGTCCGGTTCCGACGGCGCCGGAGGCGTCTACTTCCTCAACTTCAAGCCCGAGTCGGAGCAGGCCTTCAAGGACATCGCGGCCGCCTACACCAAGAAGACCGGTGTGAACGTCAAGGTCGTCACCGCTGCTTCCGGCACCTACGAGCAGACCCTGAAGTCCGAGGTCGCCAAGTCCAACCCGCCCACGCTGTTCAACCTCAACGGCCCCGTGGGCTACGGCAACTGGAAGGACTACGCCTCCGACCTGTCCGACGCCGACTTCACCAAGCAGCTGACGGATGAGTCCATGGCCCTCAAGGGCGACGAGGGCAAGGTCGTGGGCGTCCCGCTGGCCATCGAGGGCTACGGCATCATCTACAACGCCGCCATCCTCAAGAAGTACTTCGGCATGGAGGGCGCCAAGGCCACCTCCGTCGAGGAGATCAAGGGCTTCGACAAGCTCAAGGAGGTCGTCGAGGACATGCAGTCCAAGAAGGCCGACCTCGGTATCGAGGGCGTCTTCGCCGCGACCTCGCTGTCCCCCGGTGAGGACTGGCGCTGGCAGACCCACCTGGCCAACTACCCCGTCTACTACGAGTACCGCGACGACAAGGTCGACGACCTCGACGAGGTCAAGCTGACCTACTCGGAGAACTACAAGAAGATCTTCGACCTCTACCTCAACAACTCCACCATCAAGCCCACTGAGGCCAGCGCCAAGACGGTCACCGACTCCATGGCCGACTTCGCCCTGGGCAAGGCCGCCATGGTCCAGAACGGCAACTGGGGCTGGTCGCAGATCTCGAGGTCTCCGGCAACACGGTCAAGGCCGAGGACGTTCACTTCATGCCGATCTACATCGGCGTCTCCGGCGAGGACAAGTCCAACATCGCCATCGGCACCGAGAACTACCTGACGATCAACTCCCAGGCCGCCGAGGGCGACCAGAAGGCCACCAAGGACTTCCTCACCTGGCTGTTCACCGATGCCGAGGGCTCCAAGATGGCCGCCGAGAAGCTCAGCATCATCGCGCCCTACAAGGCATATGCCGAGCTGGCCCCCTCTGACCCGCTGGGCAAGGAGGTCTCCGCGGCCATCAACAACAAGGACCTCACACCCGTCAAGTGGGTCTTCCCGACCTTCCCGAGCCAGGACTTCAAGGACCAGCTCGGCCAGCACCTGGCGCAGTACGCCTCCGGCAGCGAGGACTGGGCGAAGGTCAAGGACTTCTTCGTGACCACCTGGGCCTCCGAGAAGAAGGCCTCCAAGGAGGGCTGACATCCAGGAGTCGCTCGAGCCCACCGCTGAGGGCACTGCTCCAGCGGGTCTTGCGACGGCGACTCATCTCCCCATCCCCTCTCCCGCCGGGGCGGCACGTTCGAGCCGTTCGTCTCGCGCGCTGCCGCCCCGGTGGGAGCTCTCTGATGCCAGCCACTCCGGCGGGTGCCGGTCGCACCTCGAGGCAGATATGACCAAGGCACTGAAAAAGTTCTTCCCAGTTTTTGCAGGGCCAACCCTGTTGGCCTTCATGATCGCTTTCATCGTCCCCTTCTTCATGGGGCTCTATCTCTCCTTCACCAAGTTCAGCACCCTCACCAATGCGAGGTTCGTGGGCACTGACAACTACGCCAGGGGCACTGGGGGGCGCAGCGACTTCCCACAGGCGCTCGTTTTTCACTGCCGTTGTCTCGATCATCTCGATCATCACGGTGAACCTGGGGGCCTTCGCCCTGGCCTACTTCCTGACCCGCAAGCTGCGCGGCACCAACTTCTTCCGTGCCGTCTTCTTCATGCCCAACCTCATCGGCGGCATCGTCCTGGGCTACACCTGGCAGGTGATGCTCAACGCGATTCTTCAGCGCTGGGGCCAGACGATCGTCAACGACTGGCGACTGGGGCTGGCCGGACTGGTCATGCTCGTCAACTGGCAGCTCATGGGCTACATGATGGTCATCTACATCGCCGGTCTGCAGAACGTGCCGCCCGAGCTCATCGAGGCCTCGCAGATCGACGGCGCCGGTAGGTGGCAGACGCTGCGCAACGTGACGCTGCCGATGATCATGCCCTCGATCACCATCTGCCTGTTCCTCACTCTGGCCAACACCTTCAAGATGTACGACCAGAACCTCGCCCTGACCAACGGTGCGCCCGCTAAGCAGACTCAGATGGCCGCGCTCAGCATCGTCAACACCATGTACAAGAAGATCGGCCAGGAGGGCGTCGCCCAGGCCGAGGCCGTCATCTTCTTCCTCATCGTCGCCGCCATCGCGCTCATCCAGCTGAGCGCCACTCGTTCCAAGGAGGTCGACGCGTGAGCACCGCCGTCAAGACTCAGTCCCCCGCTTCCGCCGCCCCTGCCGGTCAGAAGGTCGCTCCGCAGACGACGAGGCAGAAGACGCTCGTGGGGCTGCTGGCCGTCCTGGCCTTCGTGTGGGTCATTCCGCTGGCCTTCATCGTCATCAACTCCTTCAAGGGCAAGTTCTACATCTCCGACAGCCCCTTCGCCCTGCCGACGGCGAAGACCTTCGCCGGCCTGGACAACTACGCCACCGGCCTGGCCCTGTCGGGCTTCGCCAGCGCCATGGGCTGGTCGCTGTTCATCACCGTGGGCTCCGTCGTCGTCATCGTGTTCCTCACCGCGATGACCGCCTACTACATCACCCGCATCAAGACGTGGTGGACCTCCATGATCTACTACGCCTTCGCCTTCTCCATGATCGCTCCCTTCCAGATGGTCATGTTCCCCACCGTCAAGGTGGCCGACCAGCTCGGCCTGGCCACGCCCTGGGGCATGATCGTCCTCTACCTCGGTTTCGGTGGGGGGGGCTGTCGGTGTTCCTGTTCGCCGGTTTCATCAAGTCGATCCCCATGGAGATCGAGGAGGCCGCCTATATGGACGGCTGCTCGCCCCTGCAGACCTACTTCAAGGTGGTCATGCCGCTGCTCAAGCCGACGGCGGTCACGGTGGCGATCCTCAACGCCATGTGGGTGTGGAACGACTTCCTCCTGCCCAACCTCGTCATCGGCCAGACGAGCGCTACAAGACGGTTCCGATCGTCATCCAGTCCCTCGTCGGCTCCAACGGCAACCGGGACATGGGTGCCCAGATGGCCATGCTCGTCTTCGCCATCGTCCCGATCGTCGCCTTCTACCTCTTCGGTCAGAAGCACATCATCGAGGGTGTGGCCGCGGGGGCGGTCAAGGGCTGATACGCCTACCCGCGTCCTGATACGGGCGGTTCTCAAGGCCCCGCTTCCGGCCTGGAGAACCGCCCGTATCATGTCCACCTGTTACTGCCGAGTCCCCACGAAGGAGCCCCTGTGGCGCTGTTCCCCGGCCCTGACAGCCCGGCCTACCGGGCCTGGTCTGCAGCGGCGGATGTCGTCATCCTCAACGTCCTCACCCTGGCGGGCTGCCTGCCGGTGGTGACGGCGGGAGCCTCCCTGACGGCCTGCGCCCGGGTGACCGGTGAGATGGTGGCCGACGACGATCCGGCGGTCATGAGCACCTGGTGGCGCTCCTTCCGTCTCAACCTGCGCCAGTCCCTGGCCTGGTGGCTGCCAGTACTCGTCCTGGTGGCCCTGAGCGCCTGGGAGTACCTGATCCTGTCCGACTCCTCCCTGGGGGAGCAGAACGGTGGCATGAGCGGTTCACTGTCCGGGCTGGTGCTGGCCGGGGGAGTGCTCCTGGCTGCGATCCTCGTCTGGCTGCTGCCCCTGGCCGCCTTCTTCGATGCCCCGGTCCACCGCCACCTGTCCAATGCGCTTCGTCTTGCGGTGGGGCGTCTTGGAATCACGATGATTGCTCTGGTGATCGTGGCGGCGCCTGCGATCGTCTTCTGGGGGCTGGCGGCCTCGCGGGCCGCGGTCGCCTGGTTCATGGTTCTGATCGGACCGGCTTTCCAGACCTACCTCATCGCCCTGCTGCAGCGCTCCACCATGGAGGCGCTCCGGGGTGCTTCAACGTCGGAGTCCTGAATGATGCGAGCGCGCTCTCGGTGAGTGCGGCGTCATCACGCAGCGTCATGGCCCCGGAATCAGTCGATTCCGGGGCCATGCGTCTGGGGGCTCGTCAGAACCGCGGGCCGGGCTGGCCCGGCTGGTTGGTGTAAGGCGGCTGGTAGGGCTGGGCCTGCTGGTAGGCCTGCGGCGTCGGTTGGCCCGGCTGGTAGGGCTCGGTGTAGCCGGGCTGGTAGGGCTGTGGTGTCGGTTGGCCCGGCTGGTAGGGCTCGGTGTAGCCGGGCTGGTAGGGCTGTGGTGTCGGTTGGCCCGGCTGGTAGGGCTCGGCATAGCCGGGCTGGTAGGGCTGCGGCGTCGGTTGGCCCGGCTGGCCGAGGGGTGCCTGGTTGGGGTCGTAGAACTGAGCAGCAGCAGCGTAGGCAACGAGCTGGGACTGCCTCTTCTTCCTCTGGTTCATGACAAGCACGCCCACAACGCCGCCCACGATGGCCACGGTAAGCGAACCGATCAGGGCTCCAGATCCACACGGGAGTGGAGCTGCTGTCCTCCTCTGCCGCTGCGCTCTTGGCGGGCTTGTCCTTCCCCTTGACCTCATGCTTGTCGTTGTCCTTGAAGGAGACCTTGGTGCCCTCGACCGTGCCGCCGTCGGCCTCGGTGACCTTACCCGGGAACGTCACCGACTGAGAGATCTCGGTGACGTCCTCGTCGCTGATGCTGTCGAAATTCAGCGTCTGAACGATGTACTCGTCGCCCTCATGCTTGATGTTCTTCGAGGACGTGGAGATGGAGCCGCCGGTCCCCTCCATCGTGCATGTGCGGGTGCCGTCCTTCTCCACGAACTTCACCTTGAGATCTTCATAGGGCGAATCTTTGACAGTGGATGAGTCCTTGTTGCACGTGCTCTTGCTGAGCACCGGGATGGAGCCGCTCTCCGACATCGTGAGCTTCACGGAGTACGTGTTGTCCTCTCTGATGACCACATCGCTGGAAATGTGGAGGTTCGTGTCGTCATCAGCCATGGGGAGGGAGGACGCCGGGGTACCGATCAGGGCCAGGACGGCGAATACGGTCAGGGCGACGAGGCCCGCCAGCGCAGGGCGCCGTGTGGAGCTGCGGTGGACGGTGACATGAGGCATGTCCCCACCGTATCGCCTCCTGTATCTGTTGGCGGGGGACACCGGTGGGGACCTCTCCACCCGGCTCCGGTAGGCTAGAGGATGGTGTGTCCACCGGCACGCCGTCACTGAAGTCAGGGAGCAGCCATGCCAGCCGTTGTCGTCGTCGGGACCCAGTGGGGAGACGAGGGAAAGGGCAAGGCGACTGACCAGCTCGGTCAGGACGTCGACTACGTCGTGAAGTTCAACGGCGGCAACAACGCCGGACACACCGTCGTCATCGACGGCGAGAAGTTCGCCTTCCACCTCCTGCCGGCCGGTGTGCTCACCCCCGGGGTCACCCCCATCATCGGTAACGGCGTCGTCGTCGACTTGGAGGTCCTCTTCGACGAGATCGCTGAGATCACCTCCCGCGGCAAGGACGCCTCCAGCCTCCTCATCAGCGCCAACGCCCACATCATCCCCTCCTACAACCGGGTTCTGGACCGCACCACCGAGCGTTTCCTGGGTGCGCGTCAGCTGGGTACCACCGGCCGTGGGATCGGACCGACGTACGCGGACAAGATGAACCGCGTGGGCATCCGCGTCCAGGACCTCTTCGACGAGTCGATCCTGCGTCAGAAGGTGCACTCCGCCCTGGACCAGAAGAACAGCCTCTTCCTCAAGGTCTTCAACCGGGCCGCCATCGATGCCGACGTCGTTGCCGACGAGCTGCTCTCCTACGCAGACCGGGTCCGGCCCATGGTCGTCGACTGCTCCCTGGTGCTCAACCACGCCCTCGATCAAGGCAAGACCGTCCTGTTCGAGGCCGGCCAGGCCACGATGCTCGACATCGACCACGGCACCTACCCCCTTCGTCACCTCCTCCAACCCCACTGCAGGCGGCGCCTGCACGGGTACCGGCGTGGGGCCCACCCGGATCGACTCGGTCGTCGGTGTCGTCAAGGCCTACACGACTCGCGTGGGGGAGGGGCCCTTCCCCACCGAGCTGCTCGACGACATGGGGGAGCGTCTTCGCACCGAGGGCGGTGAGTACGGGGTCACCACCGGCAGGCCGCGGCGCTGCGGCTGGCACGACGCCGTCGTCACCCGCTACGCGGCACGCGTCAACGGGCTGACCGACCTGGTGATGACCAAGCTCGACGTCCTCACCGGGCACGAGACCATTCCGGTGTGCGTCGCCTACGACATCGACGGCACCGTCACCCAGGAGATGCCGCTGACCCAGTCCGGCTTCCACCACGCCGTCCCCGTCTACGAGGAGCTGCCCGGCTGGAGCGAGGACATCAGCAAGGTCCGCCGCTTCGCCGACCTGCCTCAGGCCGCCCAGGACTATGTGCTGCGCATTGAGGAGCTGGCCCGCTGCCGCATCTCGGCCATCGGCGTCGGGCCGGGTCGCGAGGCCACGATTTCCCGTCACTCGCTCATCGGGTGACTTCAAGGCCGCAGCGTCAGCGATAGCGGCTGCTCGACGGCGCCGCGCCCAGGACGTGGAGGAGAGGGTTTCAGGGAGCCTGCCTACCGTGGGCCGACCGTGGTGCTGCCGGCACAATGACCATTGTGAGGCGTGCCGGGAAGTTCAGGAGCGATGACCCTTTCCAGGTCCGATCCTTCTCCAATGTCCTCGTCGTGGGCTGCGTCGACCCGGTTCTACCATCAGGGAGTCATCATGCGAGCGGATCGACATCTACCCGAGTCTGAGCCTCAGTAGCCGCCGTAACCGTTGTGGTTCGGTGGAAACTGCGGAGCGGGAGCCGGTCCCTGAGAATGCGGAGGCTGATACTGCTGAGGGGCAGGTGAGTAGCCGGGCTGGGGGGGAGGTGGGCCTGCCTGCGCTTGAGAGGAGAAGGAGACCGGGTGAGAGGCGGAGATAGGAGCGCTGGCTTGAAGCGACTGCTGCCCCAGCGCATCCAGGTACTTCTTCTCCCGGCTCTTCTTGAGCGTGTTGCTGACGATGGCGACAACTCCTCCGACCACAGCAATCACGATGAGTGTCACGACAATAACTCCCCTCCCTCCAGATGACTGCGACGAGGATGTAGAACTGGGGGTGGCCGTCGAACCGGATGAGATGCCGAGCTGGATGTGGGCGTCGAACTGGGCGAGGGCGTCGAGCTGGGCTGAGACGCCGCCTGGGCGGTGTCCTTGCCACGGGCCTTCTGATTGTAGAAGCTGCCGAAGGAGACCTTGTTCTGTTGATCTCCCTCGATCTTCCCCCCTCCGGATTCCGTCACCTTACCGGGGAAGACGACTGTGAGGGAGAATGTGTCGGCGCTGCCGTCCTTGGGTGCGGAGTCATCGTGGGTGTCGACGACGTACTCGTCTCCGTCATGGGTCACGTAGTTGTTCCTGGATACGGGGGTGGTGTACGTGGCCTTGCAGGTCGGAGTCCCGTTGTCGGTGGTGAAAGTAATGTCGGGTGGGGTAGCGGCCTGTGAGAACGTCTCTTGGACGCAGTCCTCCTTCAGGCTCTTTTCTCTGGAGGCTGGTGACGTGATCGTGATGGTGGTCGTCAGCTCTTCATCGGACTTGATGGCGAGCTCAAAGTTGATCTTCTCCTGGCTCGTGAGCTGTGCAGGTAGCGCGGCGCTGGCGGGGGCTGCCGCTACTGCCAGGAAGAGCGAGGCGGCCAGGCAGAGCATCCCGGCGAGACTCGTCGTGGGGTTGTGTCTCAGGGCGAGATAACGCATGTACAGCCTTCGAATGGTGTGGGTCGGGTTGACTGCGGGGCGGCGCGGAGGTCGTCACTCGGTGCGACGAGCTCCGCGCCGCCGTCGGAGCTCAGCCCCGAGTGGAGGGCAGGGGGCGCTGACGGGTAGCCAGGGGAGGCGGTACGGCCCCCGGAGGCATCGTGCCGCCCGGTCCGGGCTGGTTGTCGCCCTGGGCGACGAAGCCGGAGGAGGACGGAGGCATGGCGCCGGGAGCCTGCATCTGGCCAGGAGTTGGCATCTGGCCAGGGGCGTAGGGCTGCTGCTGCGGTGCGAATCCCGGGGCGCTGACCGCGTAGGCCTGCTGCTGCGCGGTCTTCTTGCGCTTGAGGAACCAGAAGAGGCCGCCGCCGATCGCTCCGACCACCACAACCCCCACGATCACCCATACCCAGGGGAAGGCGGGAGTGTCCTTGCCGCTGACCTGGTACCTCCCCGGCTCGGTGAAGGTCACCGTGGTCCCGCTGACCTTGCCGCCGTCGGCATCCGTGACCTGGCCCGGGAACGTGACGGAGAGCGTGTACTCACTATCGAGTCCGGAAGAAGAGGAGGGAAGGTTCCCCTTCTTGGTGTCGAGGACGTACTCGCCGTCCTTGTGCTCGATGAACCCATCGACCTCAGAGATGTCGATCGACTTGCCTGAGAGTGTGCAGGTGGGGAAGCCGTCGCGCTCGGAGTAGGAGGCCTTCAGGTCTTTGAATGGCCCTCCGCCGTCAGAAGAGTTGCAACCATCCTTCAAGTTCCGCTTGGCGGACGAGGACTTGCTCTTGACTTGCCCGACGACGGTCATGTCGTAGGTGTCATCCTGGTTGATGACGATCCGCACGGAAATCGAGGGGGTCGGAATCGTCACTCGCGGCGGAGGTGACGGCGTGACTTGGAGGGATCAGGAGTGTCAGAGATAAGAGAAACGCTAGAAAGACGGGCGTTCTCACGGAGCGGTGTTTGGGGACGGTCACGGCCATAGTTCTCACCCTAGTTGGTCGGTGTTGATGGGATCTCCGCATGGGGAGTGATGATGCGAAGAAAGATGTTGTGGCCCCGGGATCGTCAGATCTGAGGGCCACAACAACGGGAGGGGTAATGGGTCAGTAGGAGCCTTGGCCGGGAGCGCCGTAGCCGGTCTGCTGACCGGGCTGAGTCTGGGGGGCGCCGTAGCCCGGCTGCTGGTCGGGAGCGCCATAACCGGGCTGAGCCTGGGGGGGCGCCGTAGCCCGCCTGCTGGCCGGGCTGAGCCGGGAAGGGCTGGTTCGGGTCATAGCTCTGGACGGGCGTGCCGTAAGGAGCCTGGGTCTTGTTCTTCTTGCTGCGGATGACGAAGAAGGCGGCCAGTCCGCCGATCAGTGCCAGAGCGCCGACTCCAACGATGATCCAGACCCACATGGGGATGGAGCCGTCTCCGCCCTTCACGGTGTGGGACTTGACGTCGGTAAAGGTGACCTTGTTGCCGTCGACCTTGCCGCCGTCGGCCTCTGTGACCTTTCCTGGGAAGGTGATGGACTGGGTGACGTCGAGCTGGGACATGTCACCGATTTCCTCATCGGTGCCGATCTTGACGACGTACTCGCTGCCCTGATGCTTAATTGCGCCGTCGCTGTCCTTGATGGAGACGGAGCCTTCAATCGTGCAGATAGCCGAGTCGCCATCTTCCTTGAAAGTGGCCTTGGCGTTCTTGGAGTTCTTGCCGAACTGCGATTGCGAGAGATCGTCGACGTTACAGTGGTCTTCGCTGATGATGCCGAAACCGCTGTTGTCGGTCATCACCACTTTGAAGGAGTAGGTGTCGTCGGACTTGATGACAATGTCCGAGGTGATCTCCAGACCGGGGTTTGAGGAGTCGTCGTCCATGGGGGCGGCGTGTCCCGGGGTGTTGAGCAGCGCGAAGGGTGCGGACAGAGCGAGCACCGCAAGAGCCGTCAAGACGGACAGGGGCCTAGGGATGCGATGGGCGATGGCAGGTGTCATGCCCACACAGTAGCGGGTCAGATGCCAGGTTGTAACCGGATCATCATGGGTATCGTTCCCCGGCGGGTTTGTTACTGGAACTGCTGCGGCGGTGGCCAGGTGCCGTGCTGCTGGGGCGCCCGCGTGGGGAGGGCGGGTAGGAGCCGTTGGCGGTGCCGGAGGGGAGTAGAGCGGTGACGGCTGTCCCGGGTGCTGCTGGTTCGGTTGAGGTACAACTGGTTGCCCGGGGTACTGCTGAGGAACCGGCTGACCGAGGTGGGATGACTGCGGTTCAGGACCCGGGACGGGGACGGCCTGCATGGCGGCACCCGGAGCGCCCTGCCCGCTTCGCTGACGACGTCGCACAACGACCGCCATCGCGATGAGCCCGATGACCACGAGCGAGCCGACGCCTTCGATGATCCACGGCAACACCTTGCTGGTCGTCGCTTCCGAGGCGGGACGGTCCCTTGCCCTTGACGATCCGGCCCTTGAAGTCCGTGAAGGAGACGGTGTTCTTCTCGTCCCCCTCGACCTTTCCGCCTTGGCTCTGGGTCACCTCTCCGGGGAACGTGGCGGCATAGAACAGCTGCAGCTTCGGGGACGGCGTCTTGCGTCTGTCCATGCTGCTGGTGTCGATGGCGTACTCGTCGTTCTCGTGCCTGATCGTGCCGTTGGTCTCAGCAATCTTCCCCTTCTTCGTGATGGTGCAGACTCGTTTGTCCCTTCCGTCATCGAATGTCGTCTCAGCGTGGGCAAAGATGTTCGGTTCCACGAGGAAGTAGTTCAGCGTGCAGCTGTCCTTGGTGATGGGAGGAGCCAGGCTGTAGTTCGTCTGATCGGTGATGACGAAGGACGCCTCAAAGGTGTCATCGCTCTTGACGGTGACTTTCATGTCGATGGTGACGTTGAGCTCATTGTCCTCTCCAAGGAGCGGCACCGCGTGACCAGGAGGGGAGGCCACGGCCATAGCGGCGATGAAAGCGAGAACGGCCAACGCAGCCAGTATGGCGTGGACTCTCCTGATAACAACGGCGCAGCTCATGGCGCCACCCTAGTCGTTGCCTCGGTTTCCCGGCGGCGGCCGGAAGTCGGACTGACTGTGCCCCTCCTGATAGGGCATCTGCGTGTATCCCGGTCCGGGCGACTGAGGTCCCCCCCTGCTGGGCACCGTAGGTGCTGAAGACGCCTGCGCCTCCAGGGGACTGAGGCGGAGGGAGAACGCTGGTGTCCTGACCCGGGTCGACGTATGGGGCGTAGCCGTCGCGAAGGTTGGTGACGGGATAGGGATGGGTCGATCCCGGCATCGGCTGCAAGGGGCTCGGGGGAGACTGGTACGGGCCGCCGGTATAGACCTCCGGAGGCATGGTGCTGCTCGCCTCGGCCCCCTGAAAGGCCTGACCGTAAGCCTGGCCGTAGGGCTGACCGTAGGGCAGCGCCGGAGCCAGCCGCTTGGCCCGACGAGTCCTCAGGAGGTACACCACGACCCCGACAACGATGAGGAGGACGACGGCGCCGGCCGTCGCGATCATCCACCACTGCAGATGGAACCTGCCGTCCCCGCCCTCGGCGTGGAGAGCTCAGAGCTCTCCATCACGTTGTCCCAGGTGACCTTGTTGTCGTCATTCCTCCCGTTGGACTTCGTCACCTCTTCGGGAAAGGTCACGGATACTGAGATCTTCATTCCTCCCGAGGTGCCCGGGGAAGTGGGGAGGGAGTCGTCCTTGCCGAGCTTGCTCAGCGCCTCGGGGGACAGGTCGAAGACGTACTTCTCGCCTTGGTGCTTGATCGTCCAGATGTCGGTCTGCAGGTTGTTGAGGGGAACCGACTTGGCTGTGACCTGGCACGCCGGCTGGCCGTTGTGGGACGTGAAGGTGTAGTTCGCCTTGACGCCTTTGGGCAGGGGGGTGGATTTCTCGAGCTTCGCCTGGGTGCAGCTCTCCCTGCTGATGAGTGACAGCCCCGATGAGTCCCACATGACGTAGGACAGGTCGGTGGTCTCGTTGTCATGAATGACGAAGTCGTAGTGAGCCCCGCATCCGGCCAGCAGCAGTGCGAGGCCGGTCAGTACCGCCACGGCCACTCGTCGCCTGACAGTGCGGGAGTCATGATTCATGTGTCGAGTCTAATTCGGTGCTGTGACAACGTGGAATAGTCGGAATGCTCAGTGTCGCCCCTGCGCCGCCTTGCGGGGTGCGCGCCCGCTGCTGCGCCGTCGTAGGACGGCCACTGTCAGGATGCCGCCGAGCAGGGCCAGCCCCGCGGTCAGCCAGATGCGGGAACGAGTCCACCATGACACCCCCCGCGAGTCCTGGGCGTAGCCCGAGGCGCTCACGCCCTTGGCCACCGTGTCCGGGTCGTCCCAGGTGACTGTGGTGCCCGAGACCTTCCCCCCGCCGGACTGCGTCACCGCACCGGGAAAGGTGACGGAGACCTTGGTGTCGACCAGTCCCTTGAAGGACGTGCTGCTCGGCTGGGCTCCGCCTGGGCCACCCGAGTCGGCCGACGGTGCGGCAGGGGCCTGAGATGCGCTGCCCTGCGCGCCTGCGGCCCCGTTGGCGTCCTGGGAGGGGTCGGAGGGGAAGGGCTGGATCGTCACCTTGTAGACATCGCCGTCGCGCACGACGATCGTGTTCGGCTCGGCCTGTGAGGCCTGGGGGACCTTGACCCCGCTGATGCTGACCTGGCAGCCGATTCCGTCGTCGCCGGTAATCGGGGTGGCCTTGACCGTGGTGCCCGCGGGCACGCCCAGGGCGGTGGGGTCGGAGTAGGTCGAGCAGTCGGGGGCCTTTCCCTTCGGGAAGACGGTTCCGCTGGTATCGCGCATCTCCAGGGCGACGTCGTAGCTGCCCTGGGAGCGGATGGTCATGTCCATGTGGGCGGTGCAGGCCGACAGCGCTAGGCAGGCGGCGGTCGCCACGACGGCCGGTCGAAGCGCCCGGAGTGCCGGCGGGCGGGGCGGGGTGTGCGAGACGGGGCTCGTGGGACTGGACGCGGAGGACGGCGCGACGGACATGCGGGCACGCTACACGCTCGCACTGGACCTTCACTGAGGGCGGAACGATGCCGTTTCAAAGGCGGTAAAAGCCGCCATCCTCCCAAATGTGGCCTATCGCATGCCGGTCTGGGCGGGGAGAGACGTCCAGTTGGGACCTTCGGCGATGTGACCTGGGGCGCCCGGTGGGGGAGGATTGCTCTCGACCGAGCGAACCGGAAACGGCGCGCTCACCGGATCAACATACCCAAGGAAGGGACTCGCATGACTGTGTCTGAGCAGGACGTTCGCGCTGCAGCGCCGGCTAACGCCCCTGAGGATGTCATCGAATTCGTCACGCGTATCGCCGAGCTGGCCAAGCCTGAGAACGTCTACTTCGCGGATGGTTCACAGGAGGAGTGGGACCGCATCACCACTGAGATGGTGGAGTCCGGCGTGTTCACGCGCCTCAACCCCGACAAGCGCCCCAACTCCTTCCTCGCGCGCTCCCTGCCCAGCGACGTCGCCCGTGTGGAGTCCAGGACCTTCATCTGCTCCGAGAAGGAGGAGGACGCCGGCCCGACCAACAACTGGTACGACCCGGCCGAGATGAAGAAGATCCTCAACGAGAAGTTCGATGGCGCCATGCGCGGCCGGACCCTCTACGTGATCCCCTTCTCCATGGGTCCGCTGGGCGGCCCCATCTCCCAGCTCGGCATCGAGCTGACCGACTCCCCCTACGTCGTGGTCAACATGCGGATCATGACCCGCATGGGTGCGGCCGCCATGGACCTCATCGCTGAGGGCCGCCCCTGGGTCCCGGCCGTCCACTCCGTCGGCGCCCCGCTGGCCGAGCACGAGAAGGACACCACCTGGCCCTGTAACGACGAGAAGTACATCACCCACTTCCCGGAGACCAACGAGATCTGGTCCTTCGGTTCCGGCTACGGCGGCAACGCCCTGCTGGGCAAGAAGTGCTACGCGCTGCGCATCGCCTCGACCATGGCCCGCCGCGACGGCTGGATGGCCGAGCACATGCTCATCCTGCGCCTGACCGACGAGAAGAGCGGCAAGCAGTACCACGTCACCGCCGCCTTCCCGAGCGCCTGCGGCAAGACCAACCTCGCCATGCTCCAGCCCACCATCCCGGGCTACAAGGTCGAGACCGTCGGTGACGACATCGCCTGGATGCGCCCCGGCCCCGACGGCCGCCTGCGCGCCATCAACCCTGAGGCCGGCTTCTTCGGCGTCGCCCCCGGCACCTCCTACGACACCAACCCGATGGCCATGGACACCATGAAGGCCAACACCATCTTCACCAACGTCGCCCTGACCGACGACGGTGACGTGTGGTGGGAGGGCATCGACGCCCCGATGCCGGAGCACCTCATCGACTGGCAGGGCAACGACTTCACCCCGGCCGACGCAGCCGAGGGCAAGAAGGCCGCTCACCCCAACAGCCGCTTCACCACCCCGGCCTCGCAGTGCCCGATCATCTGCCCCGACTGGGAGGCCCCCGAGGGCGTGGCCATCGACGCCATCCTCTTCGGCGGTCGCCGCGCCACCAACGTGCCGCTGGTTGCCGAGCAGTACGAGAACGCCCACGGCGTGTTCATCGGCTCCGCCGTGGCCTCTGAGGTCACCGCCGCCGCCCTGGACGCCAAGGTCGGCTCCCTGCGCCACGACCCCATGGCCATGCTGCCCTTCTGCGGCTACCACATGGCCGACTACTGGTCGCACTGGCTGGAGATGCAGGAGAAGCTGGGCGACAAGTTCCCCAAGGTCTACCAGGTCAACTGGTTCCGCAAGGACGAGAACGGCAAGTTCATCTGGCCCGGCTACGGCGACAACTCCCGCGTGCTCGACTGGATCGTGCGCCGCGCCTCCGGCGAGGTCGAGGCCATCGACGGCGTCACCGGCCGCTACCCCAAGTTCGAGGACTTCAACCTCGAGGGCCTCGACCTGGGCGAGGAGGAGTGGGCCAAGATGTACGACATCGACCCCGAGGCCTGGGCCGCCGAGATGGACGACACCGAGGAGTACTACAAGCAGTTCGGTGACAAGCTGCCCGAGGCCATCAAGGAGCAGCTCGCCAAGTTCCGTGCGCGCATCGATGAGGCCAAGAAGGCCTGATCGCCACTGAGGTCCTTCCCTGAGGAGGACTGAGACGGGGGCTCCGACCGGTTCGCCGGTCGGAGCCCCCGCTCGTTGTTGCTGTTGCCGCCCTCGCCGCCGGCTCCGCTTTGAGTCTCGCCTTGAGTAGGCCTGTTCCACGAGGGTCGGGATCTACTGGCCAAGGGTTGTGCGTACTGCACGAAGGCCCCACCTACCTCCAGTACCCCCGACCCTCCTCCAGTAGCACCCCACCCTCGTGCAGTGCGCGCTAGACGACGCCGGCAGCCACCACAGAGACCGGGCCGGTCCCCTCCGACGGACCGACGCAGCAGCTCTCCCATCTGGCAGACGAACCCAAACGGTGTCTTGAGATGTCATGACATCCGAAACTCTCAGAAGTCATGAGACAACACATGAGCGTCGGGGCACAGGCCTCGGATAGCGTGCTGCGACTATGCGGGGCACGTTGCTGGCGGGATGGTGAATGGTGCCCGTCGGAGAACGCGAATCGGTGCCGCGCCCGCTACTACAGTGACGAAGGGCCGATGGTGGGAGCGTGGATCGCTTTCCCAACGTGCCGGTGACCTGCAGCGGCGTGGAAAGGGCGGAGCATGGAATGGCGGGACAACGGCCGCGGTGGCGGTCGGGGGGAACCTGTTCGATGAGACGCTGGGGAAGTCGATGCGGTGGTGGGCGACGGAGACGTCTGATGGGCGCCTGCTCCTGCGGCGCTCGGTGATGATCCGCTGCTGTGCTCTGCTGGTGCTCGTGGTGGGAGTGCCCGGCATGGTCCGCAAGGCTCTGCTGCTGATGAGCCCCTACATCACCGAGTATGAAGCCAATGACGCCATGATCGTGGTGAGCATAATCGGCATTCCGGTGGTCTGGGCGATCAATACCCTGCGGCGTCGGACGGTGCTGAGCCAGGACGGCATCGCCATGCGCCGCCTGCTGTTCACCGAGCGTCGACCTTGGGAGTCGGTGGCCTCGAGGTTTTCGCTGTCGACGCTCAACCTGAATGACGGGCCGTCGTCGTACGGCGGGTTCATTGAGCGGACCCGGATCACGATCGAGAACGGCGACGACGACGATGCCATCCGGCTTCCCGGGTGCGTCATCGGGATGACGTGGGGAAGCTCTGAGGACCGCGCCTCTGCGGCTGTGGGGGACCTGCAGTACTACATCTACGCGCGGGGGTGGAGTGTCTCGGAGGAGGTCGCTGTCAGTGAGGACCCTCATCTCGTGGCGGCTCGTGGCCGGCACGGGGCGGAGAAGATGCTGCAGCGCAGTCGTCTGGTGTTCTGCACTCCGCTCTGGCGCAGAGTCAAGGAGCACCTGTGCAACGGTGGGCTCTTCCTCATCGGTATGGGAGTGCTGTTCCTAGTGATCGGTGGTCAGCAGCTGTTCTTCGAGACCAAGCCGCTCAGCGGATCGGATATGGCTTTCGCGGTGCTCTTCCTTCTGCTCGGGCCGGTGACCATGGCGTATCCGCTCTACAAGATCTACGAGTGCTTCCAGCGGGTCGTCGTGGACGAGCAGGGCATTCGCGTGGGAAGACGCTCGTGCGTCTGGCCGGAGTCCCGCTCCGGGCTGTTCGTCGCCGGGGACCGGATCTTCGTCGTCTACGGCAAGGGGAAGCACCTGGCCCTGGATGGCGCCGGTGTCACGTGGGGGAGCTTTCGGAGCCGGCAGGAGCAGCTGGTTGCCAGGTGTGAGGCGATCTGGCTCTGGGGGGTCGCCCACGGCGCCACCTGGGAGACCGGCCGTTACGTTCCCCTCGCGAATGAGGGCATGCAGAGGAGCGCGAGACCCTCGAACGCGGGATTGGCTTAGCGGTTCCTCATCGGGGTCAGCCCGCTTGATTCTGGGCGGCCAGGGCCCGGTGGCGCCAGATCAGCAGGATGATGGCAAAGATCCAGCAGATCGCCCCTGCGGCCAGGCCGGCGACGAGGGGCACCGCGAACTTGCCGAACGTGATGGTGGGGCCCACGAGGATCGCGTCGGTGTCATCCAGTCCCTCGCATGAGACCCGGTAGTCTCCCGACTTGTCAGCTTTGAAGGTGAGAACCGAGTTGAAGTCGCCGTCGTTGTTGGAGATGGTCATCCCGCCGTTGGGGGAGGTGGGGACCTCCTTGCCGTCAGGGTCAACGACCGTGCAGTTGTTGGTGGCGGCGTTCGATACGTACAGGGCACGTTCGTCATTGCTGCTCAGGGTGACCTGCTGTCCGTTGGTGACGACGTCACCACTGGTGGCGATGCTGGCGACGGTGATGACCGACCCGATGCCCCAGATGGCCAGTCCCATCAATGGGCCGATGACGAACAGAATGATCGCCACGACCAGTTTTCCGACGTGGTTCTGGCGGGGGCGCTGCTGCCCGTAAGGAGGCACGGCCTGATACTGGGGCTGGTACGGCGGCTGGTACGGGGGCTGATTCTGGGGAGCTGACATCGGTCCGTCTTCTGGGGGTGCTTGAACTGCCGTTGTAGCGTAGCAAGTCAGGTATTCGGTGACGCGGCCTGTTTCAGGGCCTCAGCCGGCGGTTCCTTCGGTGAAGGAGACTCCGCGCTCTTCGGCAGCGCGGAGCAATCGCTTGTCGCGTGTCCACAGGCGGGCGCCAGGGACCAGCGTGACGGAGCCGAGCAGGTGCGCATCGACTGGGCTGAGTCCCCGGCCCCACAGCGCATGGGCTGCGACCAGAGTCAGTAGCTCGTCATGTGAGAGGACCGGGAACTGGCGGAGGTGCGCTAAGTGCTTGAGAACGTCATCTCTGGCCCTGAGTGACCCCATCGCCAGCTCCTCCGCCACGAGTGGATGGGATCCGATCTCGTCCTCGTGCAGCAGGCTGACGAGTACTGGGTCCGAGTGGTGGAAGTGATCGATCCATACCGAGGTGTCGACAAGGATCACTGGCTGGCGCTCCGACGTCGTGGAGCGGCGCTTGCCGTCCGATCAGAGCCGCCGAGAGCCGCAAGGCGGCGTGCGCTCTCCACTCTGACCAGGGTCTCCAGGCCGGCCCGCAGCAGCTCGGTGCGCTCAGTGATGCCTGTGAGCTCCTGCGCCTTGGCAATGAGGTCATCACTGAGTGTCACGGTGGTTCGCACGGTACCTCCTGCACCAGAATCATCATCAGGTGATGCAGATTCTAGTGTGGTTCAAATGTGATGGCCAGCCTTCGGTGTCGCGACCGGGACGACCAGACCCGCACGGTGCGCGCTTCCTGCTCACCACCTTCTGATCCTCACACAGCAATAGCCGGGCGGGGCCACTGGTGGTCCCGCCCGACTGTGTCCGGGAAGCGACGGCGCTGAGAGAAATGTGAAGGCAGAAGGAAGCACCCTCATGGCCGGACGCGGCCCAGACTACTCCGACTGCCGGCCCTCGGCGCCCCCGTTCACGTCGGAGAGCTCCTCCGCCGCGACCTCCGCGGGGCCCAGCAGCGCCAGGATCCGCTCGGTCTGCCACGGCAGGATCCCGCCCTCACCGAAGACCACCTGGGCCTCATCGGGGTCCTCGACGACGTCGTCGGCCAGGAGCCCCAGCAGGTGCGCCAGCGGCATGCGCCGCCCCTCCAGCAGGTCGAGCAGGTGCGCCAGGACCCGGTTGCTGCTGCGATCCAGGTTCGCCACCTGGTGCTCGCCCACCCCCACGGGCAGGTCCCACCAGATGAGGCGGCGCTCGGCGAGGTCGATGACGAAGGGCGTAGCGTTGAACGTGGGGGAGACCAGGTCGAGGCGCTGCATGACGGTGGAGGCCTCGAAGACCTCCCCGCTCTGCGGGTCCGCGCCGCGGGCCATCGCCCCCGCCCAGCACTCGGGCACCTCACTGAGCCGGTGGTGGGAGAAGGAGTGGACCGTCATGACGACGTAGCGCCACCCCTGCCGCAGCGCCTCGGCCAGGGTGACGTCGATGAACTCGGCCGCACCATCGGGCGCCGAGGTGAGGTCGCCGGAGTGCACGGCCGCCGTCGAGCGCAGGTTGTAGTAGGCGATCTGCTCGGTGCGCGTGAAGTCCTCGGAGACGAAGAAGGCCGACAGGTCCAGGTCCACCCGGGTGTCCGGGCTGCCCTCGGCGGCAGCAGGTCCGGCAGGCCCCGAGGCCTCGGCTGGGTTCTCGGGCAGGTCGCGCCAGTGCAGGAAGAAGCGGATCGTCTCACCCTCGGGCAGCGGCAGTCGGGTGCCGCGTCCCGCCGTGCGCATACCCGGTGAGGCCGATCGCAGTCCCACCGGAGCCGTGTAGCCCTCGTACAGCCCCTGGTCGACGGCGATCCGCCCCAGGTGCGCCCGCTGGCGCAGGGCCTCCTCGACGGCGTGAACCACCGCCGCGTCGGCGGGGCCGGGGCGGCGGGTGGAGGCGATGAGCGTCGTCTTGGTGCCCGTGGCCGCCTTGATGGCGACGACCCGCCACGGCAGGGCATCTGGCCCGGGGGAGGAGAAGTACTCCCACAGGCGCACCAGGACCGGCACGGAGACCTCGGGCGCGACCCGGGCGAACTCGGCGACCACGCGCTCGCGGGCGGCGCCGTCGGCGCACAGCCGCAGCAGGTGGTTGAGTCGGCGGGCGAAGACCCCCGGGCGGGCGGACAGCAGACGAAGAGCACCATCGACGTCGCGGCGCGCCAGGGCCTCCTCCAGGCGGGAGGTGAAACCCGCTTCGGCCTCCCCGGAGGCGACCTGGTGCAGCAGCTTGGTGGCGCGCGGGAAGCGGCGCGCGTAGTCGCCGGGGCGCAGGTGGCGGACCAGCCGCTTCCACCGCTCACAGCGCCGGGCCATCTCCTCGGCGCTGTCGCGGCTGTCCTGGACCTGCCCGACGGCGTCAAGCAGACCCAGCAGCCGGCGCCGCTGCGCGCGGGAGAAGGAGGGGAACCGGCACGGCTCGGCCAGGGAGACGTCACCGCCCGCTAGAGCGACCGCCAGGCGCAGCACGTCGGTGACGGTGTGGTAGCAGGCGGAGAAGTCCAGGTCGGGGAAGGTGACGGTGAGGACGGCGAGGTTCTCCTTGACCGCCACGCGCGGCGCTGCCTTGGGACCGAAGTCGCGCAGGGCCGTCAGGTCTGCACGGTCCTGGGCGCTGAAGGGAGTCGCCTGGGCGGCGAGGTGGGCCACGATCCGCTCCAGGTCCTGCGCCGTGGCCAGGCCCAGCTCGGTCAGGGCGCCGTCGTCTCCCGGCAGGGGCTCGCGGGGGCTGGGCCGGTAGTCCGGCAGGATCCGGACCCCGACGACGTCGCCCAGGTAGTGCAGGGCGGCGTTGACCAGCAGCGTGGCCTCGGAGGCGGTGCGCACCTGGACGGGGAAGTCGGGGTAGAAGGGCCGGTACTCGGCGGACGCGGAACCAGAACTGAGACGTGCGGCGGCATTGACCAGCGCCCAGGCCTGCTCGGGGTGGATGAGGGCCTCCCGGGCCGGGGCGGAGAGCCGGTAGCCCAGGGCGCGCAGCGTGGTCAGGGCCGTGTCGACACCCTCGTCGCTGCCCCGCTGCGGCGCGGGCTCTGCCTCTTGCGGTGAGGCGGAGCGCGACGGCGCCGGTCCACCGGTGGCGGGTGGGGCATAGACGGCCCCGAGCCGGCGAATCGTCACCGTGTTGAGCTCCGCGGCCGCCTCAGCACCTGGGGCATGGTTGGCAGCTGCATCGGGTCCCACCGCGAGCCACCTCCCGGCAGAGGACTGATCGACTTCCACCCGGGCCTCCTGATGCCGTGCTGTCCGAAGCCTGCGTGCTTGGGAACAACCTGAGGGTACTCGGCTGCGATCCGGGTTTCCCAAGAATCGGCTCACGCCCGCCCCAGGGCACGCGGGGCCCGCGATTCCGGGCCTCTTGCGGCCTCCATCATCTAGGCTGTCGCCGTGAAGATCCTGCTCCTCGGCTCCGGCGCGCGCGAGCACGCCCTGGCCCGTGCCCTCGCCCGTGATCCGCAGACCGCTGAGCTCGTCGTCGCCCCAGGCAACCCCGGCACGGCGGCCATTGCCACGAACCTCAACATTGACCCCAGCGTCCCCGAGGAGGTCGTGGCCCTGGCCACGCAGATGAAGGCGGACCTCGTCGTCGTCGGTCCGGAGGCGCCCCTGGTCGCCGGTGTCGCCGACGCTGTGCGCGAGGCCGGGATCCCCTGCTTCGGCCCCGGCGCGGAGGCCGCCCGCCTGGAGGGCTCGAAGGCCTTCGCCAAGGAGATCATGACCGCCGCGGGCGTCCCCACCGCCGAGGCCGCCGTGTGCACCACCGAGGCCGAGCTGACCGCCGCCCTGGACCGCTTCGGGGCCCCCTACGTCGTCAAGGAGGACGGCCTGGCCGCCGGTAAGGGCGTCGTCGTCACCGACGAGCGCCCCGTCGCCCTGGCCCACGGCCGCGCCTGCCTGACCCGTGGCAGCGGTCGCGTCGTCGTCGAGGACTACCTCGACGGCCCCGAGGCCTCCGTGTTCTGCGTGTGCGACGGCGCCACCGTCCGCCCCCTGGCCCCCGCCCAGGACTTCAAGCGCCTCCTCAATGACGACGCCGGCCCCAACACCGGCGGCATGGGCGCCTACTCGCCCCTGTCCTGGGCCCCGGCGGACCTCACCGAGCAGGTGGTGCGCGAGGTCGCCCAACCCGTCGTCGATGAGATGGCCCGCCGCGGCACCAGCTTCATCGGCCTGCTCTACTGTGGCCTGGCCCTGACCAGCCGCGGCCTGCGCGTCGTCGAGTTCAACGTGCGCTTCGGCGACCCCGAGACCCAGGCCGTCCTGGCCCGCCTGACCTCCTCCCTGCCCGAGCTGCTCCACGCCGCCGCCACCGGCCGCCTCGCCGAGGTCCCCGAGCCCACCTGGTCCGAGCAGTGCGCCGTCGACGTCGTCATCGCCGCCCCCGGCTATCCCGGGACCGTCACCACCGGCGGCACCATCACCGGGATCGAGGCCGCCGAGGAGCTCGACGACGTCCACGTGCTGCACGCCGGCACCGGCAACACCGAGCGCGGGGAGCTGGTCGCCGTCGGCGGGCGGGTTCTGTCCGTCGTCGCCCTGGGGGCGAGCCTCGAGGCGGCGCGGGAACGCGCCTACAAGGCCGTCGAGCGCATCGACCTTGAGGGCGCCCAGTACCGCACCGATATCGCCCAGGCGGCCAGTGAAGCCAGCGTTAGCAGCGTCAGCAGCGCTGCCAGCGCCGACCGGGCCGAGTAGCTGAGGAGAGCCTCCTCGCCGTCGCGACCACGGCGCGCGGCTCGCCCTGCGCTGAACCCCAGAAGGCCGCCCTCAGTCCCGGACGCGAGGGACAGGCGGGTGACCCACGCACTTCTTCCGAGACCAAACGCACACCGCTCCTCTCTTTCCTGAGGGACTACTGCGACCTCTCGCCGGATGGGAGGGTGGATTTCGGCACCGGTGTTGACCCACGTCAGCCCGTTGCCCAGCCGGTCGGACGAGGTGTGACATGAGAGCCGTTCCCATCCCGTCGGTGGGATTTACTCCGGTCGCTCCCCGACTCCCCCTGACGACCCGACCCGGACAAATGCGTGCAATGGCGGGGCTGTCGTGCGATCCTCCAAGGGTGACCCCTGCGGTCGCCGCCGCGGCCCGGAACCGGACACAGGGTGCCCGCCGATGGCAGGATGGGGCCATGACTCAGTCCGCGAGCTCCGCCTCAGTCGGCCCCACTGCCTCAGCAGCCGACTCCCTGCCCCCCACCGTCCCCGGGTGGGAGCACCGCTCCAGCGGCAAGGTCCGGGACGTCTACGCCCCCACCTCCGACGGCCCATGGGGTGGGCAGGACGTGCTCCTCGTGGTCGCCTCGGACCGCATCAGCGCCTACGACCACATCCTGGCCACCCCGATCCCGGACAAGGGCAAGGTCCTCACGGCCCTGAGCGCCTGGTGGTTCGAGCAGCTCGCCGACGTCGTCCCGAACCACCTCGTCTCCCTCGACGTTCCCGCCCAGGTCGCCGGCCGCGCCATGATCTGCCGACGGCTGGAGATGTACCCGGTGGAGTGCGTGGCCCGTGGCTACCTCACCGGCTCCGGCCTGGTCGAGTACCGCCAGGGCCGCTCCGTGTGCGGCGTCCCCCTGCCCGAGGGCCTGACGGAGGCCTCCCGCCTTCCCGAGCCGATCTTCACCCCCGCCGCCAAGGCCGAGCTCGGCGAGCACGATGAGAACGTCACCTTCGAGCGCGTCGTCCAGATGGTGGGGGACAGCGCCGCCACCGCCCTGCGCGAGACCACGCTGGCCCTCTACTCCCGGGCCGCCGAGATCGCTCGGGATCGCGGCATCATCCTGGCCGACACCAAGTTCGAGCTCGGCACCGACGCCGACGGCGAGCTGATCCTGGGCGACGAGGTCCTCACCCCCGACTCTTCCCGCTTCTGGCCCGCCGACGCCTGGGAGCCCGGCCGGGTCACCCCCTCCTTCGACAAGCAGTACGTGCGCGACTGGCTCACCTCTCCGGCCTCCGGCTGGGACTGGGACGGCGGCCAGGAGCCTCCTGCCCTGCCTGACGACGTCGTCGAACGGACCCGCGCCCGCTACCTCGAGGCCTACGAGCGGCTGACCGGTCACTCCCTGGAGCTGTCATGACCACGACCTCATCCACCTCGGACCTTCCCGATACCGGGAGCGCCACCCGTGCCTTCAAACCGGGGCCGGGCTTCTACGTGCTGGTCGGCCTCATCGTCGTGACGATCGTGCTGGCGCTGTCGGCCGCCATCACCTCCGCCCTCGGGGCCACCGAGACCTCCCGCGTCCTGGGTGGTATTGCCCTGGTCCTCGTGGGGCTGGGCATGCTCGCCTCCTTGAGGCTCTCCGCCCGGTCCCTGGTGGTCAACGCCCCCCGCCTGCGTCTGGAGCGCAACCGGGTCCGCGCGGCCCGGGCCCGGCAGGGCGGCGAGTCCTCCAAGAAGGGGGGCAGTGCCAAGGGCGCCCGCGGCAAGGGGGCCAAGGGCTCCCAATCCTCCCAGCGGGGCTCGGGAACCGACGGCGCAGCCCTGCCCGGCACCGATCTGGCAATGCTCACCGTGCCGGGAACCAAGGTGCTCGTGCCCGAGTCCACAGGCCGGCGCGAGCTGACCACCCTCGACGTGGTCTCCGGCCCCCTCACCACCGCACTGGCCGCGACGTCGTTCGGGCGCGCGGCCGACGAGCGCCTGGCCGGGACCTCCACCGGCGAGACCCTCATCCGTGTCGGCCAGCTCCTGCTCGGCGCCACCGGCTTCGTGCTCGTGGCCCTGGGGCTCGCCTCCATCCTGGGACAGGTGATCTCATGACCCCCCGCGACCGACGTCCCGACAACGAGCAGGGGCCCGTCAACTGGGGCATCATGCCCAAGCGGACCCCACGTCCGAAGAGCGCCTCCGCCCGGTCCGGCGGCAGCGGGCTGCTTGAGGTCGTCCGCTCCGGCAACAATCCAGCCCCCACCGCCTCAGCTGCCTCGGCCTCTTCGTCCGCCTCGGGAGTCTCCGCGGCCTCCGCCGCCGGCTCGGCCGACGGCTCCACCGACGCCCGGGACACAGGCGGCGCGGCGGTCATGACGGAGGACGACCTGCGTTCAGCCGCGGCCCAGGCCATCGCCTCAGGAACCGCTGACGCCGTCGACGCCGCCATCGCCATCGACCTGGCCGACGTGCCCGACGAGGACACCGGATGGGCCGGCTCCGCCCTGTCCGCCGGCTCGCCCGCCTCCCCGGCCACCCCGTACACCGTCGGCGGGCCCTCCAACACCCCGGGGACCATGGTGAGACCGCCCCGACTGCCGCACCGGACCCGCTCCTGCCAGCGCCGGCAGTGCTGCCGGCGCCCCCGGCTCCCCTCGCCCCTCAGCAGCGGGCCGCGGCCGGCGCCGACGGTCGCTCACCACGGCCCGTCGTGCGCCCCACAGCCGTTGACGGGCCGAGCAGCGCGCCCCAGACGGGAGCCACCACCACCCGCGTCTTCACCATCTCCCAGGGCAGGCCCGAGGTCGTGCCCAGCGGAGCATCCGCGGCCTCCGTGGCGGCTGCGCCGTCGGCGACCGCGGCACCGGCCGCACCCGCACCAGCAGCACCGGCAGCCTCGGCCCCCAGTGCCGCAGCCCCCTCCGCCCGCGGCCGCGGCTACCAGACGCGCCCCAGTGCCGCCACCACCGCCACCACCGCCACCACCGCGCCCACGAGCCCGGCGGCCCAGCCCGAGGAGGACGCCGGCATCCTGGCCGAGTCCAGCGCCTGGGAGGCGGCCACCAACGCCCTGGACGCCGAGGAGATCCAAGCCCAGGGAGGCACTGACTGGGGGGTGGGGCGCGGCCCGGCCAAGGGACGCGGACCCCGCCGCTCCTCCTCGGGCACCGACTGGGGCGTGGGGCGCGGAAGCGCCAAGAGCGCCGCTGCCCGGACCCGCTCCCCGTGGCCGGCGGCCGTGCGCCGCCAGCGCCTGGCCGGCGTGGCCTTCGCCCTGCTCGGCCTGGTCCTGGCCACCGCCTCGGCCATGAACCTGGCCCGCAACGCCGAGGCCGGACACCCGTGGATCCCGCCGTGGCTCGTCGCGGTCCTCGGCGGCGCCGGGCTGGTGGCCGCCGCCGGCTACCTCGCCTGGGCCGGAGGCACCCCCGTACGCCGTGAGGCCGAGCGTTGGAAGCCCGGTGTGCTCGACGCCGCCGCCGGCCTGACCACTGGTTCCGTCAAGGTCCACGACCCCGCCCGGCTGGTGGCCCGCGCTCGCGGACCGCTCCTTCCGGGCGCCTCTGAGCGCGGCGACGAGACAGCCCCCACCGTGGACTCCGGCCCCACGCCGGTCATGGGTACCTCCACCGTCGACCAGTCCCTCCACGCCCCCGCCGGGGTTGCCGGCGCCGTGGGCGGGTTCATGCTCGCCAGTGCCGTGGTCTGCGCCGTCGTCGCCCTCATTCTGGGCTCCGCCTGGCTCATCGCCACGGCCGCCCTCACCCTGGGTGGAGTCGTGGCGATTCGGCTGGCAGGCGAGTGGCTCGGCCAGGTCTGAGCCACGTCGAGACGGCAGGCAGTGTCCCGGGCTGCATACGGGTAGTCTTGGGCTGCGCACTCATCCCGCCTGATCCGAGGAGCACCCATGGGACGCATCGTCGTCGAGGTCATGCCCAAGCCCGAGATTCTTGACCCCCAGGGCAAGGCTGTCGTCGGAAGCCTTCCCCGCCTCGGCTTCGAGCAGTTCACCGGGGTGCGGCAGGGCCGTCGCTTCGAGCTGACCGTGGACGGCCCCGTCACCGAGGAGCACCTGGCCGCCGCCCGCGAGGCCGCCGACACCCTCCTGTCCAACCCGATCATCGAGGACGTCGTCTCCGTCGCCGCCGACGAGGAGGCCTGAGCCGTGAGTGACTCGCTCAGCAGCTCTCCTGCCGCCCGCATCGGCGTTATCACCTTCCCCGGGACGCTCGACGACGTCGACGCCGCCCGCGCCGTGCGCCTGGCCGGCGCTGAGGCAGTGAGCCTCTGGCACAAGGACGCCGACCTGCGCGGGGTCGATGCCGTCGTCGTGCCCGGGGGCTTCTCCTACGGCGACTACCTGCGCTGCGGCGCCATCGCCCGCTTCGCCCCCGTCATGGAGGAGGTCGTGGCCGCCGCCGAGCGCGGCATGCCGGTGCTCGGCATCTGCAACGGCTTCCAGATCCTCGCCGAGGCCCACCTTCTGCCCGGCGCCCTCCTGCGCAACGCGAACCAGCGCTTCTTCTGCGTCGAGCAGCGCCTGCGCGTGGAGACCACGCAGACCGCCTGGACCAACCGGTACGCGGACGGGGAGGAGATCGTCGTTCCCATAAAGAACGGCGAGGGCAACTTCATCGCCTCGCCCGAGGAGCTCGACCGTCTCGAGGGGGAGGGCCTCGTCGTCTTCCGCTACGTGGGCAACCCCAACGGCTCGGCCCGCGACATCGCCGGCGTACGCAATGAACGCGGCAACGTCGTCGGACTCATGCCCCACCCCGAGCACGCCGTGGAGCCCGGTTTCGGTCCCGACTCGCAGGCCGGTCCGCGCACCGGGACCGACGGCCTGGGAGTCTTCCGCTCCGCCATCGACTCGCTGCTGGCCGTCTGAGGACGCCGCATCCGGCACCCACACCTGACAGCCGTCAGAGGTGGGTGCCGAGTCATTCCCCGTCACGTTATCCACAGTTCAGCCTCGAGCCTGTGCAGAACTGTGGAGAAGACAGGGCGGTCGCTCACTCGGGCGACCCAGGAGTGACTGCACTCAAGTTGCATGACGATGAAGAATGTGCTGTCCCAACCGTCGGGGGCTCCGCCTTGGGATGACCGAGATGGTGGGTGCGACTGCTTGGATGATTATCCCGGATTTTCAGCCAAAACTCGGTGTGTAGAGATGTCTCGTCAAGGTGGAGCGGGCCCTGCGCGGGGAGGTGTCTTTGGGGGTGTCTGCCCGGGGTGCTGACACCGAGCGGGTGTTGTGCACAGGTGGAATGGCGACATCCCACAAACCCCCACAGCCATGCACAAGCCTGTGGACACGACCTGTGGATAACTCCGCCACGACGTGATGAAGTCCCCTGTGCCGGCCCTCCAGTGCGCGGCAGTCGGCGGCCCCGAGGAACAGGCGCGTGCGGCAAGCGTGAGCCCCGCTCGCTGAGCGCGAATCGCCTGCTGTGTATGAGACGTTTACTGGGACTCGGTGGGTGGGGCGTAAGACAGTCGATCGAAAACGACATGGCTCTCCTTTATCAACCCTGACTCAACGAGAAAGCACTCTCCAACTGGGGCGGAGCGGGTTGAGGGGGTGTGGGGGAAGTAGTAGAGCACAGCAGTGCTGTCGTCACCGAAGGCGGCGCGCGGCGTGCACCCTTCCATGACCTCCATGAACCCGCCGAGGTACGCCCGGTACTCCTCCTTGCCGTTGATCTCTTTCCCTGGTGCATGCACGACGACGTCGTCGGTCATGAAGCTCATCGCCTTGTCGAGGTCGCCGCTGGTCCATGCCTCGTGATAGGCGGTGGCGACACGTAAGGCATGGTCGGATGTGGTCTTGTTGTCAGTGCTCATGTGCTGCTCCTCAATGAGGTGGTTCATGGTGTCGCTGTGTGACGTGCTCGTCGAGCCATGCCCTGAGAGGCTCGACGGCGGCCCAGGTATCTCGAATCCTCTCGTGCACCTGGGGAGTGTGCATCCAAGTGTCGGTGGGCCAGTCCTGAACGACTGCGGCCCCTTTCCATCTGAGGAAGTCGATGCGGGGGTGGTCGGCCGACCAGCCTCGCGGTGCGTTTTTCAATGGCTGGTCGGCGCCGGGTGAGACGGGCAGCCCCTGTGCGGCGAGCTCTTGGGTGAGCTCCTCGAAGCGGATTCCGCTGATGTCGGCATCGATGGCGCCCCTGAAGCGGCGAAGTTGGTCGGCGGTCATCCGCATGGCTCCGTAGCCGGTGGTGATACCGGTGGTCGACACACTGAGGTAGTAGCCGATTCCGCCAGTGGCCTGAGGGGTGCTGGTAGCGCCTGTCCAGAGTTTGTAAGGGGCCTTGTTGCGGGCGAAACGCAGGTCGCGGTTGGGGCGGAACATGCGCAAAGGACCGAACTCTCCGGAAAGCTCGTCAACCAACGCACTCATGGGGGCTTTCACGTCCCGCTGCCAACGCTGCTTGTTGGCGTTCCCAGAAGTCCTTCGAGTTGTCCTGCGCCAGGTCGGCGAAGAACTCGAAAAGGGCTGTCGGTAGTCCTTGGAAGGTGCTCATGATTCGTCGCTTCCCGATTGCCCGCCAGTGACGGCACGGTTGTGGTGCATCGCGACGTCAACCCAGAAGGCGAGGCCGTCGTCGTCGGCGATGGCCTCGGGAGTGACGGTGACCCAACCGGGTCCCATGACTCGCCCGGCCCCCATCTGGGCCTGCTCGGCGCCCGGCTCTCTCAGGAGGGTTTCGTGGCGGTCCGCGGCGACGCGCACCAGCAGGTCACCGCTCCTTCCGGCGCTGACGATCATCTTGTCGTTGACCATGATCGCTCGGCCTCCGAACATGGAGACCTCGCGCACATCCGGTTCGTCATCGACCAGCGCGCGGACGCGCTCAACGAGGTGGTGTTGCTCGGGTGTCATGGATGCCATCGCTTCGTCTCCCGTTGTTGGTCAGTCGGTCAAGGGCTGCCAGCGGTCCGGTCCGGCGTCCCCGCCGGCACCGGCGACCTTGAGGCGGGGCATGAAGTGGGCCCAGCCGTGCGCGTGCCCGCGGACCTCGGACTCCGGCAGGTCGAGGTGGCGCAGGTACACACGTGTGCCGCCAGTGATGGGCGTCAGGATGAACTCGACCCTGGAGGCTCCTGCGGGTAGTTCGTCACCGCCGGCGAACCCCCACGAGACCACCACACGCTGGAAGGGCTCAACCACGAGGTACTCACTCGTACGGGGTAGCCGGCGATGTCGACCGCGAACTGTCCGCCCGGCGTCGGGTCGAGGTCGGCGTACTGCCCCATCCACGCCGTCATGCCCTCGTTGGTGGTGAGGTATTCGAAGACCGCCTGCGGGGGAGCCTCAATCTCGATGGAGTCCTGGAACTCAGCCATGCTGTTTCTCCTCTCGCTGCTCGACGGCGGACTTGAGGGCTGCCAGCCTCTCGGGCCAGAAGTCGTCGAGGTAGGAGCGCACCGCCGCGAGCCCGTCCGTGTTGAGTGCGTACAGGCGGCGCGTGTGATCGGTGGTGACGGTCGCCAGCCCCGCCTTCTGAAGAGTCCGGAGATGATGCGAGGCAGTCTGCTGTGACAGTCCAACTGCCTGTGCGACGGCGCCGACGGGCTGCGGTTCTGAACGGATGACGCGCAGGATCGCCCGACGGTTCCCGTCAGCCAACGCCCGCAGCGTCATATCGACGTCGATCGCCTCTGGTACTCCCACGCGCTCCTCCTCGGTTGACGTCCCCACACTAACACAAATGAATGTTTGTACTCATGGGTACTTGTATGTTGGAGGTGGCGTCGAAGCGTGACTTTCGGGCTCTGTGCGGGAGCTGGAAGGGTTCAGGCAGGGGAAGTCGCTGCCAGTGCCGGGGTGAGGGCGTCTGACTGCCTCGCCCGTGCCCCACGGAGTCGCTCGGGCCGGCGGCCGGGTGTCCACAGCGCTGACATTAACGAGATCGCCGTCGAAGTGACCGGTGAAGATCGTTGAAATTCTGCGGTTGTTCCGCGGCGTGTGGCATCTGTGCGGAGTTAATGTCAGCGCCATGGACACTGACGCCCCTGTTGGGGGTCTTTGTCGTCGGCTCGTCAGCCCACCAGGTCGGCCACGATCTGCAGGAGGTCCTGCAGGTGCCGGTTGGACAGGAACTCCCGGCGCACGGACTCGTGGGCGGCCAGCCCCATCTCCTGGGCCCGCTCGGGGAAGAGCAGCAGGTCGCGCACGGCTTCCGCCCAGGCGAGGCCGTCGGCCGGGTCGACCAGGACGCCGTCGACGCCGTCGTCGATCTGGTCGCGGATGCCGCCCACCGCGGAGGCGACCACTGGGGCCTTCTTCCACATCGCCTCGGCCACGGTCAGACCGAAGGCCTCGATGAGGGAGCGCTGGGTGACCACCGAACTGACTCGCTGGACGGCATTGACGACGGTGGCGTTGACCTCCCGGTCCTCCATGCTCACGGCGGCCACGTGGATCCGCGAGGCGACCGATTCCGGCAGCACCGAGCAGCGCTCCACGATCTGGGTGAGGGTGGCCTGCGACTCGGGCCCATCCGGGGTCGGGCCGACCAGCAGCAGGTGGGCGTCCTCGGGCAGCACGGCGATGTTCTCGGCGAAGGCCTCCACCAGCTCCAGGCCGCCCTTGAGGCGGTCCCAGCGGTTGACCTGGGTGACGACCCGGGCGCCCAGCGGCACCGGACCACCGGCCAGGACCGGGTCATCGGCCAGGCCGCGGAAGGCGTCGGCGCGCCCGTCGTGACGCATGAAGGGCACCGCCTCGAAGGGCGGTTCGCCGGCGAAGATCCCGGACAGGCGCGCCACCGACCAGGCCTCGTCCAGGTCCAGGACCCGGTTCTTGGGGGAATCGGCGTCGATGGAGGGAGCCAGGACCGCGCAGCGCTCGGCCTCGATGTAGGGCGGGCGGTACTCGGGGCGGGAGACGATGACGAGGTCCACGTCCTCCAGGTAGCGGTCCAGGAAGGCCCAGGCGTAGTCGGCGGCCTCGCCCGCGCCCTCGGCCCCGGCGTGGCAGCGCCAGATGACGGTGGCGCCCGCCGCCTTGAGGGCCTTGGCCAGGCCCGCCGTGGGCGGGTCGTGCAGGATGACGACGTCGTCGGGGCGGACCTCCTCGACGATGTTCTCCGCGTTGGAGGCCAGGACGTGCTCGTAGATGTCGCGCTGCTTATCCCCGAGCTTGCCGCCGTCGCCGTGGTCCCCGTGGATGCCGGCGTGCAGGCGGGCCGCGATCCGGGTGAACTCCTCGGGGGCGTCCAGGGTCAGCCAGCGCACGTTGAGGCCGGCGCCCAGGGAGTAGCCCACGAGGGGGGCGACCGTCTCCGCAGGCCCCGAGCCGGCGGCGGCCGACGGCGTGACCGTCCACACGGTGCGCCCCTCCAGCAGGGCCTCGGCCCCCGTTAGGCTGGTGTGCAGTCGTTTGATGGCCACCTCGTCCAGGTGGCTCTCCAAGTGCGACAGGGGCAGCGGGGCGACGTCGATGTCTCTCATGCCATGATCTTCCCCCGAATTCTTGTGAGGCGCAGCACTTTGGGCTTGGGCGTGGCGTCTTGTTGCCGTTTCGGCATTCTTCTGGCTGGATTCCGCAGAGCGCCGATCGGGCGAACGCGGCGAACTCGGCGAACGAGGAGAACTCGGAGGGTGTGCGGGCGCGGTCCCGCGTGGGTGGTGGTGTGAGGTGCCGTGGGGCGTGGGTAGGCTTGGCTCGGCCGCACTCCCTCGTCAATCAGGAGCCCCCATGGCGTCCGAGCCCATGATCCCCGCCGCCCACCCCGACACCGTCGCCGACGCCGCCGCAACACCCGAGCGGGAGATGCCCTGGAAGGAGCTGGGCCTCAAGGCCGACGAGTACGAGTCCATCCGCGAGCTGCTGGGGCGCCGCCCCACCAACGCCGAGCTGGCCATGTACTCGGTCATGTGGTCCGAGCACTGCTCCTACAAGTCCTCCAAGATCCACCTGCGCCAGTTCGGCGCCAAGACCACCCCCGAGATGCGCGAGCACCTCCTGGTCGGCATGGGGGAGAACGCCGGCGTCGTCGACATCGGTGACGGCTGGGCCGTGACCTACAAGGTCGAGTCCCACAACCACCCCAGCTATGTCGAGCCCTACCAGGGTGCCGCCACTGGCGTGGGCGGCATCGTGCGCGACATCATCTCCATGGGGGCGCGGCCCGTGGCCGTCATGGACCAGCTGCGCTTCGGCGCCGTCGACCACCCCGACACCGCGCGCGTTGTCCACGGCGTCGTGGCCGGCGTGGGCACCTACGGCAACTCCCTGGGCCTGCCCAACATCGGCGGCGAGACCGAGTTCGACTCCTCTTACCAGGAGAACCCGCTGGTCAACGCCCTGTGCGTGGGCGTGCTGCGCCACGAGGACATCCACCTGGCCAACGCCACCGGCGCCGGCAACAAGGTGGTGCTCTTCGGGGCCCGCACCGGCGGGGACGGCATCGGCGGGGCCTCCATCCTGGCCTCGGAGTCCTTCGAGGACGGCATGCCCGCCAAGCGCCCCAGCGTCCAGGTGGGCGACCCCTTCATGGAGAAGGTCCTCATCGAGTGCTGCCTCGACCTGTTCGGCGCCGGGCTCGTGCTCGGCATCCAGGACCTGGGCGCCGCCGGCATCTCCTGCGCCACCTCCGAGCTGGCCTCCAACGGCGACGGCGGCATGCACGTGGACCTGGAGAAGGTGCTCCTGCGCGACCCCACCCTGACCGCCGGGGAGATCCTCATGAGCGAGTCCCAGGAGCGCATGATGGCCGTCGTCGCGCCCGACAAGCTCGAGGAGTTCATGGCCGTCATCGACAAGTGGGACGTCGAGGCCGCCGTCATCGGGGAGGTCAACGGCTCGGGCCGCCTCACCATCGACCACTTCGGGGAGCGGATCGTCGACGTCGACCCGCGCACCGTGGCCCACGAGGGCCCCACCTATGAGCGCCCCTACGCCCGCCCCGCCTGGCAGGACGCGCTCAACGCCGACACCACCGAGCGCCTGGCCCGCCCCGAAAGCGCCGATGTGCTCGCCGAGCAGGTGCGCGCCGTCGTCACCAGTCCCAACCAGGCCTCCACCGCCTGGGTGACCGACCAGTACGACCGCTTCGTGCGTGGCGACACCGCCCTGTGCCAGCCCGACGACGCCGGCGTCATCCGCGTCGATGAGGCCACTGGCCGCGGCGTGGCCATCTCCACCGACGCCAACGGCCGCTTCACCAAGCTCGACCCCGCCACCGGCGCCTCCCAGGCCCTGGCCGAGTCCTACCGCAACGTATGCACCGTGGGCGCCCGGCCCCTGGCCGTCACCGACTGCCTCAACTTCGGCTCGCCGGAGGACCCCGACGCCATGTGGCAGCTCGTCGAGGCCATCACCGGCTTGGCCGACGCCTGCGCCGTCATGGGCGTGCCGGTCACCGGCGGCAACGTCTCGCTCTACAACTCCCACGGCAAGGTCAAGGGGCAGATCGACTCCTCGATCAACCCCACGCCCGTCGTCGGCGTCCTGGGCGTCATGGACGACGTGCGCCGTGCCAATCCCTCGGGCTGGCACGAGGAGGGTCTGGCCATCATGGCCCTGGGCGCCACCGCCGACGAGCTCGACGGCTCGGCCTGGTCCCGCGTGGTCCACGACCACCTCGGCGGGCTGCCCCCGCGCGTCGACCTCGAGGCGGAGATGGCGCTCGGGCGGGTGCTGCTGGCCCTGAGCGAGGCGGAGGGGCCCGGCGGCGAGCCGCTGGTGCGCGCCGCCCACGACTGCTCGACCGGTGGCCTCATCCAGACCCTCGTGGACTCCTGCCTGCGCTGCGGCGTCGGCGCCAGCGTGGACCTGACCGCCATCCAGGAGGAGGGCGTGGACGACTTCACCGCCCTGTTCTCCGAGTCCGGGGCCCGCGCGATCGTCGCCGTGCGCGAGGAGCTCGTACCCGCCGTCACCGCGGCCGCCGAGGCCGAGGACGTCGCCGTGGCGCGCCTGGGCACCACCGGCGGCGACCTGCTCGTCGTGGCCGGCAGTGACCTGCTCTCCGACGGCGGCGCCGGGCGTCCCCTCGTCCTGGACCTGGCCGAGCTCGGGGCCGACGTCGAGGGTGTCCTGCCGGCGCTGTTCTGAGACCCGTTCGCCGACGGGGACATTCCTGCACGGACGGGGACATCCTTGTGCAGTCGGGGACCTTCGACGCCGTCGGGGACGGGAATCCTGTCCCCGGACGCGCAGGATGGCCCCGGCCGGAAGGGCGCGCACCCGGCCGTGTGGAATGTCCCCGTCGGTCCGCCCCGGTGCCGGTGCCCCGACGGCGTGCCTCCTGACTGCCCTACCGCGCCATCTCAGGTGTCGACGTGTGGTGGAGTGTCGCTGCGGAAACAAGCAGCACCACGGCCGGCAGGACGTTCACGAGGTAGATCCAGGCGCTCGGGTTGAACGCCTCTGCCGTGACGAGCAACCGATGGTCAGTGAGACGGATAGAGAGATGCCGGCCAGTGCCACGCTGAGGACTGCCCCGCCCATCTTGTTGTCGGCCGCGACGACATAGAACGCGGTGATGAAGCCGATGACGGCCAGAATCAGGATGACGCTGTTCATCGTCCGCACGAGACTCACGAGATGGAGGCCAACGCCGGGTGATGAGCTGTCCGAGAAGCTCGGCGGCACGAGCGTGGAGGCGTCGAGGACGTGGTTCAACACAATGACGCCCAGTACCTGGGCACCCCAAGCGATGATAGTGATGATGGACTCGATGTCGGCCGATCGTGTGGGGCGTGAGGAGAGGGCCGCGGAGGATGTCATGGCTGGAGCCTGTCAAAGCGGCTGCCGCGTATCAACCAGTGGGTAGCCTGGAGGCATGATCGATCATGCCTCTGTGAGTGTCAGTGATCCGGCGGCCTCGAAGGCCTTCTATGAGGCGGCGCTCGCGCCGCTGGGCTACCGCGTCGTCATGGAGTTCGGGCCCGTCACCGGGCTGGGTGGGCCGACGCCCGGTGCGCCGGAGGACGCCCCGATCCACGCCGACCTGTGGCTGGCCCCGGCGGAGAACCCGACGCCCTGCCATATCGCGCTGGCGGCGTCCTCGACGGCGCAGGTGGACGCCTTCCATGAGGCGGCCCTTGCGGCGGGCGGCACCGACAACGGCGGTCCCGGCGAGCGCCCGCACTACCACCCCGGCTACTACGGGGCCTTCGTCCTCGACCCCGACGGCAACAACCTCGAGGCCGTCTTCCACGGCGCCGGCGACTGAGCGCCGAATACGTGCCTCTGACTGCAGACTGTGCATGCCTGTGGGCTGCGCGCCTCACCTCCGCTGGGTGAGCCCGCCGTCGGGGACATTTCTCTACGGCCGGGGACATTCTTGTGTGGCGGGGGACGTTCGACGCCGTCGGGGACGGGAATCCTGTCCCCGGACGCGCAGGATGGCCCCGGCTGGGGCGACACGCACCCGGCCGCGCGGAATGCCCCCGTCAGCGTTGGTGGCTGGCCTGGAGGTGATGGGGCAGAGGGGCCCGGCAGTCTGAGGCGCGGCGGAGAGACGACGCAGCGGTGAGGTGGCGGTGTTGGGCTCGCACGGCGCCTGAACTGACATCGAGGCCGCCCCGGAGACAATTCCCGCCAATTCCCCGGGAGTCTCAGGAAGATATCGAAGCGGCGGGCGAGCCGGTCGAAGCGGGCAGTGCAACGCCCTCCCATGCCCGCCCGAACGGGGCGCGGTGGTGCGGAAGGGGCGCCTCAGCGTGTCGTTCACCCGGCGTGGCGCCCTCTCAGCCCCGGATTTGCCAGATATCACTCAGGTAACTGCTCGCAATCGGCTCAAGATGCCGCAGATACCTCGCAGAGATCTCTAGACTTCAACCATGACTGTGCCTTCAGAGACCTCGGCGACGATCGACCCTCGTGAGGTGTCACTGTATGCCGGCCACTTCGACGCGCTGTGGGGTGTGGCCTGGAGCCCGGACGGCACGCGGCTCCTGTCCGGATCGCACGACGGCACGGCCCGGGTCTGGGACGCGAACCGCGGCACCGAGCTGTTCGCGCTGGCCGGCCCCAGCCTGTCCATCAGCGCGGTGGCCTGGAGCCCCGATGGCACGCGGCTGCTCACGGCGGCGGAGGATCACAGCGTGCGCGTCTGGGACGCGACCACCGGCGCCGACCTGCTGACCCTGGGGGTCGGCGGCTCCGGCGTGGGCGGGGCGGTGGCCTGGAGCCCCGACTCCACCCGCATCCTCACCAGCTTCGACGACGCCTCGGCCCGCATCTGGGACGCCTCCAGCGGTCAGGTGGTGCGTACTCTGTCAGGGCACACCGAGCACCTCACCGCGGTGTCGTGGAGCCCGGACGGGACCCGAGTGGCCACCGCCTCCGACGACGGCACCGCCCGCGTCTGGGACGTCACCACCGGCACCGAGCTGCTGCGCGTGGGCCCGATGGCCTTCGTGGGGCGCGGCGCCACCATGGGCCCCTGACGGCAGGCCGACCCACGTCGGCCCGATCGAGCCGATGACGGGCCTGTCATGGAGTCCGGACTCGCGCCGCATCATCACCGCCTTCGACTCGGCCGAGCCCCGGGTCTGGGACGCCGCCACCGGCGAGGAGGTCCTCAGCCTTCACGGCCGTGAGCGCCGCTGGGTCAGCGTCGTCTCCTGGAGCCCTGACGGCAGCCGCATCATCACCGACGACATCTCCGGCACCACCGCCCACATCTGGGACGCCGCCACCGGCGAGGAACTGCTCAGCCTGCGCGGCCACCACCAGTGGGCCTGCGCCCTGGCATGGAGCCCGGACTCGAGCCGCGTGGCCACCGGCTCCCACGATGACACCGTGCGCGTCTGGGACGCCGCCACCGGCCAGACCCAGCTCGTCCTGGGGGCCGGCAACTCCGTGGAGACGGTCTCCTGGAGCCCCGACGGCACCAAGCTCAGCATCGGCGCCAAGATCGGCGGTAACCGTGTCTGGGACGCCACCACTGGCGAGCCGCGCCTCACCGTGGACAACGGCGCCCGAGAGCTGAGCGAGGTCGTCTGGAGCCCGGACGGCACCCGCCTGGCCACCTCCTCCTACCTCTCGCCCCGCGTCCTCATCCTGGATGCCTCCACCGGCGACGTCGTCCAGGCCCTGACCGCCGGGGAGGACGACGTCAACGACATCGCCTGGAGCCCGGACAGCGAGCGCATCCTCACCGGCCTGGGAGACGACCGCGCCGCGATCTGGGACGCCGCCCGCGGCGAGCGCCTCCTAACCCTCGAGGGCCACAGCGACATGATCACCTCGGTCGCCTGGAGCCCCAACGGCCAGCGCGCCCTGACCGGCTCCCAGGACGGGACGGCCCGCATCTGGGACGCCGCCACCGGCGAGGTCATCCACACCTACACCGGCAACTGGGTGCGCGACGTCGTGTGGACTCAAGGGGGCCCGCGCGTCGTCACCGGCAGTGCCGATGGCGCCGCCCACGTCTGGGACGTCATCACCTCCGGCGAGCTCGTGACGCTGCGTGACGACGCCGCCATGGTGCGCTCCTACGCCTGGAGCCCCGACGGCTCCAAGGTGCTGGCCGGCTTCGACGACGGCGTCGTGCGCGTGTGGGACGAGGTCTCCGGCAAGGTCGTCCTGTCCTTGGCCGGCCACCGTTTCGGCGTCACCGACGCGCAGTGGAGCCCCGACGGCACCCGGATCCTCACCGGCTCCGAGGACGGCACCGTGCGCCTGTGGGACGCCACCACCGGCGAGATGACCGGACTGTTCCTATGCTTCCTGCCCGACGGCGGGGTCGCCATCCTCGACGCCCCCTCCCTGAGCCTGCGCTCGGGCCCCGGGGAGGTCTGGGACTACCTCGGCCGCCCCGAGATTCTCGCCGGACAGCTCACCCGCGTGGGCGTGGAACGGCGCCAGTACCTCAACTCCGACCCGCTGCCCACGGTCGTCTCGGAGTCGTCCCCGGCCGAGGCCGCTGAGGAGGACCCGACGACGTCGGAGCCGGTTGAGGAGCCCCAGGTTCCCGAGGCCACTGAGCCCTCTGAGGGGAGGGAAGCATCGGAGGCCGACGTGCTCGGCGATTCTGTCGATACCCCCTCCGTCTTCGCCGTGCCCGCACAGCCGGCGGCCGAGTCCGCTACTGAGGCCGAGCAGCCCGCCGCTTCCCAGTCCCCTGAGGACGCTCCCGCCCAGGCCCCGGAGTCGTCAGCCCCTGCCGGCGAGCCCCTCATCGAGGAGGCCCCCGCCGAGGCTCAGGCCCCTGCAGGTCGAGGAGCCCGCCCCGGCCGAGACCGAGAGCTCCGAGACCCCCGAGCCGGTCCCCGATCCCGAGGAGGAGGACGCGGCCACTGCTCACCAGGCCCGGCACGCGGCGGTGACCGCCCACACGCCGACCGAGGCCGCTCAGGCCCCCGATGCCCTTGGGCAGCCGGTCGCGCCGGCCGAGACTGAACCGGTCGCCGCGCCGACGGGGGAGACCCTCCTCGTCCAGCCCTTCCCCGTGGAGCAGGGTCTTGTGGACGGTGAGGTGAGTGCACCGGCCGTGGCGCCGCCCGCGATGGTTGAGATGCCGCCGGCCCTGGCCGCTCCTGAGGGCGACCGGCAGGAGCAGTCCGAGCCGCAGTCCGTGCTGAGCACCCCAGAGGCCAGCCAGGAGGTCGGCGCCGAGGCCGGTGCCGACGCGTTCGCCGTCCCGGCTCCCGTCACGGAGCCCGCCGACAACGCGCGCCGGGCCCGGCACGCCGCCGCCACCGCTCAGACCCCGGCCGGCGCCGCCCCGGAGCACGTCGTCGAGGACGGCGCTGAAGTGGCCGTGCCCGCCGAGCCTGAGCTGGCTCTGCCGACCGACGCGGCCCACTCCTCCGGGACGGCCGAGTCCGCCTATGAACCGGTGACGATCCCCGCCGTCGAGCATGCTGGTGGTGAGCCTGTGGCCGCGCCCACCGGTGAGACTGTCGCCCCCGACCAGCTCGAGTTCTCCCTGACCCCGGCCGACGCCGCCGGCCACGAGGGCGATGAGGTCACCCTCGACCTCTCCGAGGAGGCCGATGGGCCGGCGCAGAAGGGGGCCCCCGAGGTCGCTGCCCCCGTCGAGACGACGGTGCCGCCCGTTGCGGACACCGCTGAGACGGCGCGCGCCGCCGGCCCTGTGGACGTCTCCGACGCCGCTGATGCCGCCCCCGCCACCGACTCCGCCGATGCGCCGGCACCCGAGGTGCCGGTGCCCTCCGGCGCTGAGGTCACCTCCGCGCGGACCGCCTTAACGCCTGAGGGTGAGCCCGAGGACCACGCGGTGCCGGAGGTCCAGGCTGAGCAGGGCCTGGCCGAGCAGGCCCCCGTCGAGCACCCGCAGGGCCCAGGAAGACCCGGAGAGGTCGCGTGAGCCTGGGGAGGCCGAGGCCTCGCAGCCCACGGATGCCGAGGCGCCCGCCGAGGACCGACCGGGCGCCGAGCAGGAGCCGACTGAGCCCGCTGAGCCGACCGAGCCGACCCCGGCACCCTGGGGGAGTGCGGACCTGCGTCAGCGGATCTACACCGAGGTCCAGGAGTTCGTCGCCGCCATCGCGCGCCGTGACGTCAACGAGCTGGCGAGCCGCTACGGCATCGCCGGCAACGACCTGGCCGGCCTCGATGAGCAGCTGGCGGGCCTGTCGAGCCCCGCGTCGGATCTGACCCTCTACCCCGTGGAGCAGGTCGACGACTATGTTGACGGCCACCACCGCCTCGACCTCAGCGAGCTGGAGGGCGGAGGCGTCGTCATCAGCAGCGAGCTGTGGGCCCACGATCGGCCCTGCGGTGCGCGCCTCATCGCCCACTGGAACCCCATGGGGATCTACCCCTTCGACTTCCGCAACGTGAGCATGTGAGTCATCTTCTGCGCGCCTCCCCGGCGCCCGGCAGATCGACTGCGCCCCCGACCGGCAGGTACGGGGGCGCACTCGCTTCTCGAGCGGTCCGAGGGAGACGGGGATCGCTCAAGAGCGGCGCCGGCGGATAGGTGCCGGGGCTGTGAACCGCATAGACTTCCCGCCGTCAGTGTTTATCCATCGAGAGGGGACGTCTGTGTCGACGGGGCAGTACCCGGCACGGGCCCGTGTCGCCGCCTGGGCAGTGCACATCTTGACCATGTCGGGACTGGTGTGGGCCAGCCTGGCCATGCTCGCCACCATCCACCCCCGCCGGGAGTTCACGTGGATGTGGGTCTGGCTGCTCGTCGCCCTCGTCGTCGACGGCGTCGACGGCACCCTGGCCCGGCGCGCCCGGGTCTCCGAGATCATCCCCTGGTTCGACGGCGGCATCGTCGACATCGTCGTCGACTACCTCACCTGGACCTTCATCCCGGCGGTCTTCATGTACGTGGCCTGCCAATGGGCCCCAGACCGCTGGCGGGACTGCTCATGGCCCTCGTCCTGAGCTCGTCGATGTTCTGCTACGCCAATAAGCAGTGGAAGTCCACCGACTACTACTTCGTGGGCTTCCCGGCCGCCTGGAACATCGTGGCCCTCATGTTCTACGTGCTTCAGACCCCGGCGGTCTTCAACATCATCGTCACCCTCATCTTCGTGGTGCTGACCCTGGTGCCCACGCACTACGCGCACCCGGCCCGCGTCAAGCGCTTCCGCGCCCTCAACATCGGCGCGGTGGCCGTGTGGTTCCTGGCCACCTGCTGGCTGGTGGCGATCTACCCGCACCGGCCGCTCAGCGCGGTCGCCATCCTCATTGTCTCGGGCGGGATGGTTCCTGCTCGCCGGGGTGCTGCGCTCGATCCGCGGGGAGGAATCGACCGCGGCAGCGGCGTAGGCCGGACTACCCGTCCCCGGGGGTGCGTAGCCCCCGGGCGACCGCCACGTCACGCAGCCAGCGGCCGCCCTCCAGCAGGAAGGTGGCCAGCACCAGGCCGATGACCACCATGATGACCCAGCCCGGGTACTGGTTACCGTGCCCGTCGTCGCCCGCCAGGAAGAAGTACACGTAGGGCGCCACGAAGGTGATGAGGGTGACGAGGAAGCCGGCGAAGCGGATGCGGCGCCGCTTACCCGCCACCATGGCGATGATACCCCAGGTGTAGGGCACCGCAGTGATGATGTCGATGGCCCACAGCACCCAGGGGTTGCCGCGGAAGCCGGGGGCGTAGACGGCCGGGAGCGCCCGCAGCGAGGAGTAGATGAACACCGTCGCGTAGGCCAGGAAACGGGGGTTGTGCAGCAGACGGACGATGCCGGCGCGCGGCACCAGGTCCACCTTCGCCTCCTGCAGGGCAGCCAGGGTGTGCCGGGAGACACGCAGCGGGTCCGTCCCCTCCAGCACAGTGCGCAGGTAGCGGATCTGCTCAGGCGTCCCGGTGGCCCACTCGTCCAGGAGCCGGCGCGGGCTCACAGCGACGACGACGCTGCCCTCACCGGTTCCGTCGCCCCCGTCGGTCCGAGGTGCCTCCACGTCGTCGGGCGCCTGCGTGGAGGCGATGTGGACGAGGTGCTCGCCCAGGACGCTCCGCAGCAGCCCCAGTCGCTGCGTGGGAACCTCGCTCAGCCACAGGCGCTGCCCGTGCTCCACGGCCAGGGATAGCGCGTGCCCCAGGGCCCAACCGCGCTCGTCGGGCGCCAGCAGCTCCTCAGGGGCGGAGAACTGGGCCAGCTCGGGCACCTCAGCGACGTTGAATCGCGTCAGGTCGCCGACCCGGTCGACGGCCGCCACCGTCCGCAGGACCTCGGGGTCCAGGACATGGCGCCGGGTGACGGCAAGCTCCGTGACGGAGCGCAGAGCCATCAGATCCATCACGGAGGAGCGGGAAGCGGGAGTGTGTTCGGGCATTGGGAAGAGCCTAAAGGAGCGGGTGCCCTTTGTGCGCATCCTGTGAACCGATACTGCTACTCCTCACCGAGCAGTAGGGGCCTTCAATCAGCATCGTGAGCTGTTGGCCGGGGAGGTCGGGGCCGGAGCCCCACGGGGCGGCCGAGGACCTAGGGTGGGTTCATGAGTACTCACGCCACCCCCTCAGCACAGTCCAGCCGGCGCGGCGACCCGGGGCTGCTCGCCGTGGCCGGAGCGGGCCTCATCGGATCCCGCCTGGCTGACCTGGCCCGGGACCACGGCTGGAGAATCCGGATCCTCCACCGCAGCGCAGCGGGCCAGGCACCTCGGGAGGGCATCGAGGTCGATGACTCCGGCAGGGAGCACGCCTGGTGGGCACCCGCCGAGCGCCTCCTGCCGCCCGGCGCCCTGGAGGGCGCCAGGGCCGTGGTCTGCCTGTCGGGCGCACCGATCGCGCCGCGCCCCTGGACGCCGGCGCGCCGTCGCGAGCTGGTGGCCTCACGCCTGTCCACCACCGCCCTCATCGCCCGGGTCGCCGCGGCCCTGCCCCCGGCCGGGCGACCCGAGGTCCTGCTGAGCGGATCGGCCACCGGCTTCTACGGGGATCGGGGCGAGGAGATCCTCACCGAGGCCAGCGGCCCGGGTGAGGGATTCCTGTCCGAGTTGTGCCGGCGCTGGGAGTCCGTTGCGGGCCCGGCGGCGAGCCGGTCTGCGCACGGTCCAGTCCCGCACGGGCCTGGTGGTCAGCTCCTCGGGCGGGCTGGGGAGGATCCTCGGCGCCGCCTACCGGGTCGGGGCGGGGGCCCGGCTGGGCCGCGGCGACCAGTGGCAGCCGTGGATCGGCCTGAAGGATGCCGCCGCGGGGCTCCTGTGGGCCATCGAGCACGACGACGTCCGCGGGCCGGTCAACCTGACCGCGCCCGAGCCGGCGCGCAACCGCGACCTCCACCGGCTGCTGTCCCGCGCCGGCGGCCCGCCCTCGATAGCAGTCGTGCCCCAGCTCCTGCTGGACCGGGCAGGCAGGGTCGGGGCGGCCGGGGGTGCCGGAAGCGTCGGCGGGATGCTCGCCGAGCTGCTCGGCGCCTCCCAGCGAGCGGTCCCCCGGGCGCTGCTCGCCTCCGGATTCCGCTTCACCGCTCCGGACGCGGCCTCGATCTGGGCACTGGGCACCTGACGCCCGCCCGCTGCCGGTCGATCCCGTGCACCCGCACTCAGACGCGCGCCAGGACCTCGCCGTGCACGACGACGAACCAGGCGTCCTCGCTGTCTCCCCACTGCCGCCACGCCTGGGCCATCGCCTCCAGATCGGCCCTGTCCGCCAGTCCCAGCTCGACGGCCCGCGGCCCGAAGGAGGTCAGACACCGCTGCGCCCAGGTCTGCGACTGCCAGGCCCGGTCGGCGGGCGTGGCATAGCACCAGGTGGAGGCCGAGGCGCTCGCGTCGGCGAAACCCGCCGCCCGGGCCCAGGACAGCAGTCGGCTCCCGGCGTCGGGCTCGCCTCCGTTGGCCCGGGCGGTGGCCATGTAGACCGAGCGCCACTGCTCCATACCCGCGGGCTCGGGGAACCAGGTCATGGCGGAGTAGACGGCGTCGCGCACGGCCACGATCCCGCCGGGGCGGGTGACGCGGCGCATCTCGGCCAGGGCGCCCACCGGGTCCGCGAGGTGCTGAAGGACCTGGTGGGCGTGGACGACGTCGAAGGAGGCGTCCTCGAAGGGCAGGGCCATGACGTCCCCGCTGGTCACCTCCACCTGCTCGGACAGCCCCCGTTCGCGAAGCGTCGCCCGAGCCGCCTCCAGGGCACCGGCTGCGGCGTCGAGGGCGACTACCCGCCCCGGGGCGACGCGCTCAGCGAGATCCGCGGTGATGGACGCCGGCCCGCAGCCGACGTCGAGCAGATCCATTCCCGCACGCAGGTGGGCAAGCAGGTAGGCGGCCGAGTCCGCCGCGCCGCGCCGCGAGTGCGCGCTGAGCACCGCCGCACTGTGACCGTGGGTGTAGCGGGCCGTCTCGACGGAACCGTCTGGAAGCTGTTCACTACTCATGCCTCCAGATCCTCCAGGAATGTGATCTGTGTTGCGTGGACGTCCGGAATGTGGCCTCCGCAACGGCAATTTCCCTCCGGATCGCGAGATGTTTCGTCTCAGTGAACGTCTCGGTGGAAGTCTTCTCGCGGCGCCGCGGCGACCAGCCAGGTGCTGAGCTTATTCCGCTAGGCGAAGGAGTCCCCCATGCAGGACGTTGTCGAAAAGGTCTATGAGCAGGTTGTGGCTCGCAACCGTGGAGAGGTCGAGTTCCATCAGGCCGTCCACGAGGTGCTCGAGTCCCTCGGTCCCGTCATCGCCAAGCACCCCCACTACGCTGAGGGCGCCCTCCTGGAGCGCATCGTCGAGCCCGAGCGCCAGATCATGTTCCGGGTCCCGTGGGTCGACGACGCCGGCCAGGTCCACGTCAACCGCGGCTTCCGCATCGAGTTCAACTCCGCGCTGGGCCCCTACAAGGGCGGCCTGCGCTTCCACCCCTCGGTCAACGCCGGCATCATCAAGTTCCTCGGCTTCGAGCAGATCTTCAAGAACGCCCTGACCGCCCAGGGCATCGGCGGCGGCAAGGGCGGCTCCGACTTCGACCCGCACGGCCGCTCCGACGCCGAGGTCATGCGCTTCTGCCAGTCCTTCATGACCGAGCTGGCCCGCCACATCGGCCCCTCCACCGACGTTCCCGCCGGCGACATCGGCGTGGGCGGCCGCGAGATCGGCTACATGTTCGGCCAGTACAAGCGCCTGCGGAACTCCTACGACGCCGGTGTCCTCACCGGCAAGGGCCTGGCCTGGGGCGGCTCCCTCGTGCGCACCGAGGCCACCGGCTACGGCACCGTGCTCTTCGCCCAGTCCATGCTCGCCACCAAGGGCGAGTCCCTCGAGGGCAAGAAGGTCCTCGTCTCCGGTGCCGGGAACGTGGCGATCTACGCCATCGAGAAGGCCCAGCAGCTCGGCGCCACCCCCATCACCTTCTCCGACTCCTCCGGCTACGTCGTCGACGAGGCCGGGGTGGACCTCGAGCTGCTCAAGCAGGTCAAGGAGGTCGAGCGCGGCCGCGTGGCCGACTACGTCGAGCGTCGCCCCGGCGCCCGCCTCGTGACCGGCGGCTCCGTGTGGGACGTCCCCGGCGACGTCGCCCTGCCCTGCGCCACCCAGAACGAGCTCGACGGCGACGCCGCGAACACCCTGCTGCGGGGCGGCTGCGGCGTGGTCTCCGAGGGCGCCAACATGCCCTCCACCCCGGAGGCCGTCGAGGCCTTCCAGAAGGCCGGCATCCTCTTCGGCCCCGGTAAGGCCGCCAACGCCGGTGGCGTGGCGACCTCCGCCCTCGAGATGGAGCAGAACGCCGGCCGCACCCGCTGGGACTTCGCCACCGCCGAGGCCAAGCTGACCGGCATCATGGCCGACATTCACGACTCCTGCGTCGCCGCGGCTGAGGAGTACGGCCGCCCCGGCGACTACGTGCTCGGCGCCAACGCGGCCGGTTTCACCCGCGTTGCCGACGTCATGATCGCCCACGGCATCGTCTGATACCTGGCTGATCCGGGCTCGCGTCCACAGCGACGGCGTCCGCCGCCTCGAGAACGAGGCGGCGGACGCCGTCGTTGCGGCTTGGGGGAGGGGGATCGACGCTCAAGGCAACCATCCGCGTGGCTCGCTCCTCGCCGCGCTCCCGCCGTGGAGGCACGTCCCGACGGCGCTGACAGGCACCCGGGGGAGGCGGGCGCGAGCGCTGTCTGATGAACGTCAGTGAGTGCCACTGAAAAAAATAATGCCCCGTATCGCCGGGGCGCATACGGTGACGCATGTTCCTCTCCTCATCTTCTCCCGGGTCACCATCCCTCCGCCTGACAAGGAACGACATGCGACTGCGCCCCACGCGGGCCGTCAGGGTCAGCGCCGTCATGTGCGCGTTGACTCTGACAGCCCTCAGTCCCTTCCCGCTCAGCCCTCCCGCCGGTGCTGATGAGCCAGCCGCCCCGGCTGACCCCTCCGGCCGCCGGCGCCACCACCATCGACCTGCTGGGCATCACCGACCTGCACGGCCACATCTCCCGAACCACTCAGACGGACAGCGCCACCGGGCAGACATCCGTCGAGGACCCCGGAGCTGTCACGCTGGCCTGCGAGGTCTCCTCCGCCCGCGCCGCCAACCCCAACACGTTGTTCGTCTCCGCCGGAGACTCCGTGGGCGGATCGGCCTACGTCTCCTCCATCCTCCAGGACCGCCCCACCATGGAGGCGCTCAACGCGATGTCCCTGGATGCTCTCCGCCCTGGGCAACCACGAGCTCGACCAGGGCCTGACCGACCTGGAGGCGCGCATCCTGCCCGCCTCGAACTTCCCGATCCTGGGCGCCAATGTCTCCGGCTCGTCTCCCTGAGCGCCGAGGGCGGCGGCAAGGGCGTCTTCATCAAGGAGGTCGGCGGTGTGCGCGTCGGCTTCGTCGGCGTCGTCACCGATGAGCTTCCCACCCTCGTGTCACCCTCGGCCCTGTCCACCCTCACCCTGAGCCCGGCGGTCGCCACCGCCAACGCCCGTGCCGCCGAGCTCAAGGACGGCGACCTGGCCAACGGTGAGGCCGACGTCGTCGTCGTGCTCAGCCACGAGGACGCGGCCTCCACGGCCACGAGCTTCTCCAAGAACGTCGACGCCGTCTTCTCCGGGCACACCCACGTGCCCTTCGCCAAGACCGTCACCGGCGCCGAGGGCAACCAGATCGCCGTCGTCCAGGCCGACCACTACGGCTGGGCACTGGGCCGCATCCGCCTGAGCTACGACCCCGCCAGCCGGAAGACCTCAGTGGTCAGCGCCGACAACAGGACCTGCGCAGCTCGAGCTGCACCACCGATGCCTACGGCGTCGCCGGAATCGTGTCCCAGGCGGAGAAGGACTCCGCCGCCGAGGGCGGCAAGCCGCTGGCCAAGATCGGCTCGGACTTCCTGCGCGGCTCGGACGGCTCGGGCCCCGGCGCCAACCGCGGCACGGAGTCCACCGCCTCCAACCTCATCGCCGAGTCCTTCCGCAGCTGGCTCGCCACTGACATCCAGCCGACCGGCTCCACCCGCTACGTGGGCATCATGAACGCCGGCGGCGTGCGCGCCGACCTGCTCTACGCCGCCTCCGGCTCGGAGGGTGATGGGGTCCTGACCTCGGGGGAGGCCTACACGGTCCAGCCCTTCGGCAACGAGATGGCCTACACGACCCTCACCGGCGCCGAGCTCAAGGCGCTGCTGTCCCAGCAGTGGCAGCCCGGCTCCAGCCGCCCCGTGCTCACCCTGGGGCTGTCCAGGAACGTCGACGTCCTCACCGAGGCCACCACCGATCCCGCATACGGGGGCGAGCCCGGAGCCGCCCCCGCGATCCGCGAGATCCTCGTCGACGGCAAGCCGCTGGCCGACGGCGACAGCGTCGTCGTCGCCTCCAACTCCTTCCTGCTGACCGGCGGCGACGGCTACACCGTCCTGAAGGACAAGCCCGTGACCAACACCGGCGTCCTCGACCGCGACGTCACCTCCGCCTACCTGGCCTCCTTCGGCGACAAGCCCGTCACAGCCGACTACTCCAAGCGGCAGACCGCGATGACCGTGGGGCCCGTGTACGTCAGCTCAGGCGGCGCGCGCAGCACCGACACGGTCTCCGTGACCCTGGACTCCCTGGCCTACACCAACCCCACCGAGCAGGCCGCCGGCGCCCGGCGCGTGCGCGTCAGCGCGGGGGATCAGGAGATCCTGACCAAGGACCTCGACCTCACCGTCAACCCCACCGGCCCGACCACCGGGCGGGTCGACTTCAACCTCACCTTCCCGGCCGACGCCCCCACGCGCGCCTGCCGCACGGTCCAAGCCACCACCTGCCGCTGGGCCTTAGTCGAGACCCTCGACGCCGCAGGTGCGGTTCTCAACCGGTTCTCGGTCGAGATCGAGGATGAGGGTGCGGCCGACCCCGGAGCGGGCCCGGGCGACAGCACGGCGACGGGCGCTGACGCTGCGGCGGACGGGGCCGGCGGCAAGGCGGCATCCACCCCGCAGGGCGGCCCTGGTGCTGGTGAGTCCTCCGCGGGCGGCGGCACCGAGCCGTCTGCGGGGAGCGGCGCGCAGCCCGCAGCCACCGCTGCTCCAGCCGCGTCCGGAGCGCCCGCCCAGGCGGCCGGGCCCGAGCGCCCGAACAAAGCGGCCAGTGAAAGTCCTCTGGCCCGCACCGGTGCCTCGCTCAGTGCGGGGGTAGTCGCCCTCGCCCTGCTCGTCGTGGGCGGCTACCTCATCCTGCGCCGCAGACGGCAGGCCGCCTGACGCCGCCTGATGCCGCCTGGGTCGGCTGATGCCGGCTGGGTCAGACTGACGCAGGCCGCTCCAGGCTGACCCGCAGCGACACGCGGATCGAGACTCGTGCCCGCCATCCCCGCTCGGGGAGGCGGGCACGAGTGCTGTCTGCTGGGTGTCGACGACGGGGCGTCACCGGGGACTGTTCGGGCGGCCCGGGTGGCCGGGGCTGTGGGGACTGCGGTTCGCGCCGAGGACGTACTTTTCCGCTCGGGGACTGCGTTCTCCTCCAGGCTACTGGGGATCTCACCGTCGTCGTTTTGTGGGGAGAACGCAGTCCTGGGTCGCAGAAGTACGTCCTCGATGAGGCGGTAGTGCCCGTCGGGTGGGCACTGTTCTCAAAACAACCTATGAAATGTATTGTGAGTCACTCTGGGGTAGACATGAATGTCTGAACGGACATACTCTTACGTCCGTTCAGACATTCAGGGTCGATTGGATGCCCGAACGGGCGTACTGGACTGAGGGCACGGACCTTCCAGGAGGTGAACATGCGCATCGAGGACAGGCACCGCCAGATCGTGGAGCAGGTGCGCGGTGCAGGGCGGGTTCTCGTCACCGAGCTCGCCGAGCACTTCGATGTCACCCCTGAGACGATCCGCCGCGACCTGGCCGCCCTGGACCGCAGCGGCGTCCTGCGCAAGGTCCACGGTGGCGCCATCCCCGCCCCCGCCCCGCCGGAGACCGGCGTGACCCAGCGCGAGCAGGTCAACCCCACCGCCAAGCAGGCCATCGCCCGCGCCGCCTTGGCGCGGCTCGCACCGAAGCCCGGCACCACCCTCCTCATCGACGCCGGAACCACCACCGGCTCGCTCGCCCGCCTCCTGCCGGGCGACACCGATCTGACCGTCATCACCAACTCCGTCCTGACGGCCGCCTGGCTGGCCGGCGCCGGACGCACCCGGGTGCGGATCCTCGGCGGCCAGCTGCGCGGACTGACCCAGGCCGCCGTCGGCCCCGAAGCCGTCGAGGCCCTGTCCGCCCTGAGGGTCGACGTCGCCGTCCTGGGAGCCAACGGCCTGAGCGCAGCCCACGGACTGTCCACGCCCGACCCCGACGAAGCCACCGTCAAACGCGCCATGGTGCGCAGCGCCCGCCAGGTGGTGGCCCTGGTCGACTCCACCAAGATCGGCCAGGAGCACCTGGTCTCCTTCGCCTCCCTCGACGACATCGACCTCCTGGTCACCGACGTCGAGCTCCCGCCCGCACTCATCGACCAGATCACCGCCACCGAAACCGAGGTACTTGTCGCATGATCCTGACCCTCACGCCCAACCCGTCCCTCGACCGCACCGTCTCCCTGCCCGGACCCCTCCAGCGCGGCGCCGTCCAGCGCCTGACCGGCGTCGTCATGGAACCGGGAGGCAAGGGCGTCAACGTCGCCCGCGTCCTGTCCAACGCCGGGCGCGCCGCCACCGCCGTCCTGCCCGCCGCCGAGAACGACCCCATCCTCACCGCCCTGGGCGCCCTCGAGCTGCCCGGTCTCACCGTGCGATCCGTGCCCGTGGCCGGACCCGCCCGCATCAACACCGCCGTCACCGAGCCCGACGGCACCACCACCAAGCTCAACGAGCTGGGGGCGGGCCTGAGCGAGGAGGAGATCGACGCCGTCGAGCAGGCCCTCCTGGAGACCCTCACCCTCACGGGGGTGTCGGCCGAAGCCGACACCCACCACTGGGCGGTCCTGTCCGGCTCCCTGCCGCCGGGTGCGCCGGCCAGGTGGTACGCCCGCCTCGTGGGGCTGCTGCGGGAGGCCGCTCCGGGGCTGCGCATCGCCGTCGACACCTCCGACGAGCCCCTGGCGGCCCTGGCCGCCGAGCTGCCCGCATCGGCCCCCGACCTCATCAAACCCAACGGTGAGGAGCTCGGTCAGCTCGCCGGCCTGCCCGCCGAGCGCGCCATGGCCCTCGAGGAGGGCGCCGTCCAAGGGGACTACGGTCCCGTCGTCGACGCCGCCCGCCTCCTGGTGGGCCTGGGGCTCGGCGCCGTCATGGTGACCCTCGGCCCCGCCGGCGCCGTCCTGGTGACCGCCGACGGCGCCTGGCACGCCACCGCCCCCGAGGTCCCGGTGGTCTCCACCGTCGGCGCCGGGGACTCCTCGGTGGCCGGCTACATCCTGGCCGACGTCAACGGCGGCGACGAGGCCGAGCGCCTGCGCACCGCCATGGCCTACGGCTCGGCCGCCGCCTCCCTGCCCGGAACCACTCTGCCCACGCCCGCCGACCTGCCCGAGCAGGCGGCCGTCGTCACCCGGCTCTCCTGAGTTGGGGCGCCCGCAGGCACCGGGGCCGCGGACCCGCGAGCCTGCGCTTGCCCGCACACGCCGGCGGCTGCAGCCTGCGGCCACCGAGCGCCGAGCCGGCTCCGCCACTGACCGTCCACTGACCTGTTCACCACCCGCCCGCCGACCCTCCGCATGACCACCACCGACCGCATGACCGCCGCCCACCACCCTTGACCACCTGTGACCCGCCGCAGCCCACCGGGCGACGGCACCTCGGACACCAAGGAAGACCATGACCGAGAACAAGCCCCTCATCATCCCCGAGCTGGTCGCGCTCGACGCCGACGCCGGCCCGGGCAAGGAAGACGTCATCGAGTTCCTGGCCGCCACCGTGGCCGGCGCCGGCCGGGCCTCCAGCCCCGACGGCCTGGCCGCCGACGCCAAGAAGCGCGAGTCCACCGCCCCCACCGGGATCCCCGGTGGCATCGCCATCCCGCACTGCCGCAGCCCCCACGTCCTGGCCCCCAGCCTCGGCTTCGCCCGCCTGGCGCAGCCGGTCGACTTCGGGGCCGCCGACGGACAGGCCGCCGACCTCATCTTCATGATCGCCGCCCCCGACGGCGCCGACGACTTCCACCTCCAGCTCCTGGCCAAGCTCGCCCGTGGACTCATGCAGACCGAGTTCACCGACGCCCTGCGCCAGGCCGCCGACGCCGAGGAGATCACCCGCATCGTCACGCAGCAGGTCCAGCCCGAGCTGCTCGACGGCGGGGAGGGTGCCGAGGCCAGCGCGGCCGGTGAGGCCGGAAGCGCCGCGGACTCGGCCGCAGGGTCCGGTGCCGCGCAGACCAAGGCCGCTGCGGCGTCGTCGGCCCCGGCGGAGGGTGAGACCGTCATCGTGGGGGTCTCCTCCTGCCCCACCGGCATCGCCCACACCTTCATGGCTGCCGAGGCCCTGGAGCAGGCCGGCAAGGACCGCGGCATCACCGTGGCCATCGAGGGCCAGGGCTCGGGCAAGATCGACGCCCTCGACCCCGAGCTCATCAAGCGGGCCAGCGCCGTCATCTTCGCCCACGACCTGCCGGTCAAGGGCCGCGAGCGCTTCGCCGGCAAGCCCGTCATCGACGTCGGCGTCAAGGCCGCCGTCAACGATGCCGGCTCCCTGGTGGACAAGGCCCTGGCCGCCGTCGACGACCCCGGCGCCACCCGCGTGCCGGCCGGCGGCGAGTCCGCCGAGGAGAGCGAGGAGGGCTCCGAGCACTGGGCCCGGCGCCTGCAGAGGTCCGTCATGACCGGGGTGTCCTACATGATCCCCTTCGTGGCCGCCGGCGGTCTGCTCATTGCGCTGGGCTTCCTCCTGGCCGGGTATGACGTGGCCAACCTCTACGAGAAGATCTCCATCAGCGACTACTCCCTGTGGAACCTGCCCGGCAACGAGTTCGTTCACGAGATCAAGAACTCGGCCGGCGACGTCGTCGGCACTGAGACGATCACCATCTCCCAGTCCGGGCTGCTGCTGTACATCGGGTGGACGCTGTTCCTGCTGGGGCAGGCGGCCATGAGCTTCCTCGTCCCGGCGCTGGCCGGCTACATCTCCTTCGGGCTGGCCGGAAGGCCCGGGATCGCGCCCGGGTTCGTCATGGGGGTCGTCGCGGTCGAGGTCGGGGCCGGGTTCATCGGCGGCCTGGTCGGCGGCATCCTCGCGGGCTACTTCGCGGCCTGGCTCGCCGGGCTCAGCGTGCCGGCCTGGCTGCGAGGACTCATGCCCGTGGTCATCATCCCGCTGGGCACCACGCTGGTGGTCGGCGCCGTCATGTACCTGGTCCTCGGGCTGCCGCTGGCCGCCCTCATGACCTCGCTGCAGGACGGGCTGACCTCCATGTCCGGGGGAGGGTCGGCTGTGCTGCTCGGCGTCATCCTCGGGCTCATGATGTGCTTCGACCTGGGCGGGCCGGTCAACAAGGCCGCCTACCTGTTCGGCACCGCGGGACTGTCCGCGGCCAGCGCCAGCAACACTGCTCCCTACGAGATCATGGCCACCGTCATGGCCGCAGGCATGGTGCCGCCGCTGGCGATGTCCGCTGCGACCTTCGTGCGCTCGCGGCTGTTCACCAAGGCCGAGGTCGAGAACGGGCGCAGCGCCTGGCTGCTGGGGACTGTCCTTCATCTCCGAAGGGCGCCATCCCCTTCGCCGCCGCCGACCCGCTGCGCGTCATCCCGGCCACCATGGCCGGCGGCGCGATCACCGGCGCGATGACCATGGCGATGCACGTCGGCTCGCGCGCGCCCCACGGCGGCGTGTTCGTCGCCTTCGCCATCACCCACTTCGGTGGCTTCCTCCTGGCGATCCTGGCCGGGACGGTGGTGAGCACCGCGTTGGTCATCGTCCTCAAGGGGCTGGGGCGCAACGCGGACGGTAAGAAGGGCGCCGAGGCGCAGGCTGCGGTTGCTGCTTGAGCCGGCGAGCCTTGTCGCCGCGTCGTCGTGCGGGGTCCCACCAGGTGTGGGGCCCCGCACGACGTGTGTGAGGACCTCAGGGGCTGAGTCCGGGAGGCTCGGTGTCCTTCGGCGGGGACGCTTCACGCGGCCGGGGACACATCCCTCCCGCCGGGGGCATCCCGCGCGCACGGGGACGCACCCTTCCCGTCGGGGACATCCCGCGCGTGCGGGGACGCTCCCTTCCCGTCGGGGACATCCCGCGTGCACGGGGACGGGATTCCTGTCCCCGACGGCGTCGAATGCCCCCGCTTGGGGCATTACGCACCCCGCCGTGCAGGATGTCCCCGGCTGCGAGGAGTGTCCCCGCTTTGGGTGACACGCACCCGGCCTCACGGAACTGTCCTCGACGGCGCGGAACGTCCCTGTGGACTGTGTCGCCCCAGATCGAGGACGTACTTTTCGATCGAGGACTGCGTTCTCCTACAGAAGGTGACGGCCCGGGCGCAGTCGTTTGGGGGAGAAGTACGTCCTGGGTGCAGAACGCAGTCCCCGATGGGCCAGGACGGCTGCGCGGCGCTGTCGTCGGTGCCGGTCAGGGCCGGCCGGATAACCTCGTGGTGGTCTTCACCGCAAGTACGGGTGCTCGTTGCCCTCGATGGACTTACCTGCCAGTTCCGGGCTGCTCCGGCATAGGCTTCGCGCCATGGCTGCAAGACGACGCATCGACCCCGCCGCTGGCGCCCAGGCTCTGCGCCAGTGGGCCCAGGAGCAGGGCACGTCCGACGACGAACCGGCCGGAGCTGGGATCGGTGCCGACTCCGCCAGTCCCACCGACCGGGCCGCCCGACGTCGGATGACCGCCACTGCCGTGCGCTACACCCTCGAGGAGCTTGCCGCCTGCGCGCCCGGGCGCTCGGTCGAGGTGCGGGTCCCGCCCTTCGGTGTCACCCAGGCCGTCGCCGGCACTGTCCACCGCCGGGGCACCCCGCCCAGCGTCGTCGAGACCGACGCCGCCACCTGGCTGGCCCTGGCCACCGGCCGACTCACCTGGCAGGACGCCCTGGCCGACGGCGCCCTGCACGCCTCCGGTGAGCGCTGCGACCTGTCCGCCTACCTGCCCCTGGTCCGGCTCCCCGGGTAAACATCAACATTTTCTTCAAAATCGACCCGGAGCCGCGTCGATTCTGAAGTTTTGGTCGATGTGTGGGGCGCGCTGCGGGTGTGCGCGCCCGTCGGACACTGCACTGAGGGCCGGCGCCGGTATGGCCGTCGCCGTATCGTCGTAGCGCCACCGCTCCGATTCTGAGTGTCGCTTTGGGAGCCGGGGCTGCTCCGCGGACTCGTTGGGGCCGGTCACCCCATGTCCTGAGGCGTCGTGGACTGTTGTGCCAACCGCGCAGAGGACGAAAGTGTCACAAATGGCGACTTTTCAACGCACGCTGTCGGAGTAGCGTCCGGGCGCAAGGTCCTGACCAGCGTCAACGCGTTCTGACTGGTCGTCTGCGGAGCGCACTCGGTCCTAAAAGTCGCCGCTCGTGACAGATTGGGCCGATTCCGTCCCATCCGCCCGTTGGTTGCTGCACCAAGGGTCCGCGCCGGTAGGTTCATCCCATGAGTCGCACGCGCCTGAGTACCTATACCGCCCCGCCCGCCGAGGTCGCCCGGACCTTGGACGCGTTGCGCGCGCACTACGAGGTGCCTGCCGCTTTCCCGCCCGAGGCCCTCGCCGAGGCGGAGGCCGCTGCCGGCGCCTGGGCCCAGGACGGCCCCGCCCGTCTTCTGGCCGACGGCGCCCGCGACGCCCGTGACCTGGATCTGGTCACCATCGACCCGCCCGGCTCCAAGGACCTCGACCAGGCGGTGCTCCTGGAGCGCCTGCCCGCACAAGCGGACCATGCTGACCAGGCCGGCACGGCCGCCAGGGAGGCCGGGGACGCCCCCGAGCCGTCGGCCGCCTACCGAGTCCACTACGCCATCGCCTCCCTGGCCACCTTCGTCACCCCCGGCGGCGCCCTGGACGCCGAGCTGCGCCGCCGCGGCGAGACCATCTACGCCCCCGATGCCGCCACGCCCCTGCACCCCGAGGTCCTCTCCCACGGCGCCGCCTCCCTGCTTCAGGACGCCGAGCGCCCGGCCTGCCTGTGGACCATCGACCTCGATGAGCGCGGCGAGGTCGTCTCCGCCCGCGTCGAGAGGGCCCTCGTGCGCTCGCGGGCGCGCCTTAGCTACGCCCAGGTCCAGGACGCCATTGACGGGGAGGACGCCCTGCCCCAGGAGGTGCCGGCCGACCTGCCCGAGCTTCTGGCCGAGATCGGCCGTCTGCGTCTGGAGCGGGAGGCCGCCCGCGGCGGCATCAGCATGACCACGCCCGAGCAGGTCGTCGAGGTGACCGAGGTGCCACACGCGGCAGAGGCAACGGAGCCGACCTCGCTGACGGGGAAGCGGGGACACGGACCCCGCCGAGAGCGCCAGCCCGGCCGGCTACCGGCTCGCCTACCGCGTGCCCGTGCCCGCCGAGCAGTACAACGCCCAGATCTCCCTGCTCACCGGCATGTGCGCCGCCCGGATCATGGTCGAGTGCGGCATCGGCATCCTGCGGACCCTGCCGCCGGCGCGCCCCGAGGACTACGCCCGCCTACGGCGCGTCGCCGCGGCCCTGGGCATCGACTGGCCGGCCGCCCAGCCCTACCCCGAGCTCGTGCGCGGACTGGACCACGCCATCCCCGCCCACGCGGCCTTCATGGAGCAGGCCATGTCCCTCTTCCGCGGATCGGGCTACCTCGCCTTCGGGGTGGGCGGGGTCGGGGTCCCTGCCGACGACGAGGCCGCCGACTCCGAGGAGGCCGTCCACTCCGCGATCGCCGCCCGCTACGCCCACGTCACCGCGCCGCTGCGCCGACTCGTGGACCGCTACGGCGAGGAGGTCTGCATCGCCGCCTGCGCCCAGGAGCCCGTGCCCGAGTGGGTCCTCCAGGCACTGCCCGACCTGCCCGGCGTCATGGAGCAGACCGGCAAGCGCGCCCGCGCCATCGGCCGCGGAGCCCTGACCGCCCTGGAGGCCCTGGTCCTGCGCGGACACGAGGGCGAGGTCTTCGACGGCGTCATCACCTCCGAGCGCGACGGCCGCGGCGAGCTCGTCCTGGCCGAGCCCGCCGTCGTCACCGAGATCCGCGCCGGTAAGAAGGCCTTAGACGGCGGCCTCCCGGTGGGTGAGCGCGTGCGGGTCCGCCTCCTGTCCGCCGACCCCACCTCCGGCATCCGCTTCCAGCTCCTGACGCACCAGCCCTGAGGCGCCCGATGCGTCAGTCCTGCGGGAGGAGCTGATCCAGGAGCTCCTCGGAGTCGGCTCCGACGAGGTCCAGCGCGCCGCGCGAGGCGAGCGAGGCGACGCCGTGGACGGCCGCCCAGGTGGCGGTTGCGGCGGCGTTGGGAGCGTCCGGGTGCTGCTCCGCGAAGCGGGTCTGCCACTGCTGAAGGAGCGGCAGGGATGTGGCCCGAAGCTCCCGTCCGCTGCCGGCCAGCACGTCGTGACGGGTGATGAGGTCGAAGGCGTGGGGGTGCTCGACGGCGTAGGCGACGTAGGCCCTCGCGGTCCCCTTGAGGCTTCCTCCGGCGTCGGCGATGCGCTCGCGGAGCTCTCCGAGGCACACCTCGGCGATGGCGGCCAGTAACAGCGCGAGGGTGGGGAAGTGGCGTCTCGGTGCTCCGTGGGAGACGCCGCAGCGCCGGGCCACCTCCCGCACCGTCACCGCGCTGATGCCGTCGTCTTCGAGCAGCTGCCGCCCTGCTTGGATCAGACGGTCCTCCGTTGTCTGGCTCATGGCCCTAGCCTGCCTCTTGTAGACGGCGTCTACAACATGGTAGACAACGTCTACATGATGGCTTTCGGATACTCCCTCGCCCTGGTCGCGGCCGGTTCCGCCCTGCACGCCCTGTGGAACGTGCTGGTGAAGAGGTCCGGTACCTCGGATGTCGCCTTCGTGTGGGTCTACAGCGCCATCACCGCACCGCTATGGCTCGTGGTACTGACAGTGGGGGCGATATGGGGAGGCCTAGGGCCGGCATGGTGGGCGGCCCTCGTCAGCACGGCGCTGCACACGGCTACGCGGCGGTTCTCCAACGCGCCTACTCGTCAGCGGACCTGTCAGTGGTCTACCCGGTCTCACGCGGACTGGCGCCGGTTCTGGTGACGGCGGTGGTGGCGCCGTGGACCGGGGGCCCGAGTGCCATCCAGACGCTCGCGCTGATGTCGGTCCTCATCGGCGTCGTCCTCGCCTCGAGGGCCACCTGGCGGAATCTGACCCGGGCCCGAGGCCTCTGGACGGGCGGCGCCGTCGCATCCTGCACCGCCGCCTACACCCTGTGGGACGCTTTTGCCGTCGCGGAGCTGCACGTCGCGGTCGTGCCCTACATGGCGCTGTCCAGTCTGGCTCAGTTCGTGCTGCTCACCATCGTGCTGGGCCGGCGTCGTCGGGAGCTGCCCGCTGCTTTGGCTGCCGGCTGGACCCGGGCCCTCCCGATCGCGGTGCTGGTGCCGGCGAGCTACGCGCTGGTGCTTGTCGCCATGCGCTTCGGGCCTCCGTCCGTCGTCGCCACCTCCCGGAGCCTCAACGTCGTCTTCGGTGTCATCGCCGGCGTGTGGCTCCTACGTGAGCCCTTCACCAGGCGATCCATACTGGGCGTCTCGATGATCGTCGTCGGAGTCCTGATGGGCGCCAGCTGATTCCGAAGCCGCCCGCGCTGACCGGCTCCGGCGGACGCAATGGTCAGACGGCGCCCGGACGTGACAGACTGTGCGTGTGCGCACCGGTGAGAACCCCTCGCAGATCACCTTCGACCATCCCGACGGCGCCCGCCCCACACCGCGGGCCGACTCCTCCGAGCCCCTGGGGCGGACCAGCCGTCCAAGCCCGCCCGACCCGGCGGCCCCTGAGGCTACCGGGGCCCTGCGGCTCCCTGCAGTGCCCGAGGTGCCCGCCGGCGTCCCCGGTCTGACCGCCCTGCCCGACGACCACTCCGACGAGCTCGAGCCCTCGCCGCGTGAGGAGTGCGGTGTCTTCGGCGTCTGGGCCCCCGGCGAGGAGGTCTCCCGCCTGACCTACTTCGGCCTGTACGCCCTCCAGCACCGCGGCCAGGAGTCAGCCGGCATCGCCACCTCCAACGGCTCCCAGATCCTCGTCTACAAGGACCTCGGCCTGGTCTCCCAGGTCTTCGACGACCAAGCCCTGTCCAACCTCACCGGCCACATGGCCGTCGGCCACGTCCGCTACGCCACCCAGGGCGCCACCACCTGGGAGAACGCCCAGCCGATGCTCGGCCCGGCGGCCGGCTCCACCCTCGCCCTGGCCCACAACGGCAACCTCACCAACACCCGCGAGCTCATGGACGCCGTGCACGCCACCTCCGGGGAGGACCTCAGCGGCGAGCTCGGCCGCGGCTCCTCCACCGACACCGCCGTCCTGGCCGCCCTGCTCAACCTCGTCTCCGAGCACGGCGCCCTGGAGGGCTGGGACTCGGCCGCCGACATCCTCACCTCCGGCATCACCGACGACGCCGAGCTCGACGCCGCCTACAGCGCACCGGCACCCTTGAGCGTCCACCAGGCCGCCCGCCGGGTCCTGCCCATGCTGCGCGGCGCCTTCTCCCTGGTCTTCATGGACGAGCGCACCCTCTACGCCGCCCGCGATCCCCACGGGGTGCGCCCCCTGGTGCTGGGGCGACTGGGCAACGGGTGGGCCGTGGCCTCCGAGACCGCCGCCCTGGACATCGTCGGCGCCACTTTTGTGCGCGAGATCGAGCCCGGCGAGCTCATCGAGATCGACGAGGACGGCGTGCGCTCCACCCGCTTCGCCACCGCCCGCCGGGCCGGTTGCGTCTTCGAGTACGTCTACCTGGCCCGCCCCGACACCCGCATCGCCGGGCGCAGCGTCATCACCTCACGCAACGAGATGGGCGCGGCCCTGGCCCGCGAGCACCCGGTGGAAGCCGACCTCGTCATCGCCACGCCCGAGTCGGGCACCCCGGCCGCCATCGGCTACGCCCAGGCCTCCGGCATCCCCTACGGGCAGGGCCTGGTGAAGAACGCCTACGTGGGGCGCACCTTCATCCAACCCACCCAGACCCTGCGCCAGCTCGGCATCCGCCTCAAGCTCAACCCCCTGCGCGAGGTCATCGAGGGCAAGCGCCTCGTCGTCGTCGACGACTCCATCGTGCGCGGCAACACCCAGCGGGCCCTGGTGCGGATGCTGCGCGAGGCCGGCGCCGCCGAGGTCCACGTGCGCATCTCCTCCCCTCCGGTCATGTGGCCCTGCTTCTACGGCATCGACTTCGCCACCCGCGCCGAGCTCATCGCCACCGGCATGAGCGTGGAGGAGATCGGTCAGTCCATCGGCGCCGACTCCCTGGGCTTCCTGTCCGTCGAGGGCATGGTGGCCGCCAGCGGTCAGAAGGCCGATGAACTGTGCCTGGCCTGCTTCACCGGCGACTACCCGATCCCGCCGCCCGTGCGCAGCCTGACGGGTGCCGCCATCCCGGTGCGCCGTGTCCCCACCGCCTACCGCGGTCGGCGCCGCGATCAGGCCGACGACGCCGGCCGCACCGTGCCGCCGGGCAGCATCACCCGCCCGGACCTGGCCTCCGGCAGCCCCCTGGGATCGACGACCTAACCCGGGAGCCGGTACCCGCCGCGCCCTGGCCGGCTGGCCCGGTCCGCCCGGTCCGCCGTCGGCGATGCGCACCGGCCACCCGCTGCGCCCTCGCCCCTTTCCGCCCGCTACCGCACCTTCGACCCGAGTCCACAAGGAGCCCCCACATGACCCAGCAGCCCGAGCAGCCTGAGCAGCCCACCCCCGCCATCACCTACGCCGACGCCGGCGTGGACACCGCCGCCGGGGACCGGGCCGTCGCGCTCATGAAGGACGCCGTGGCCTCCACCATGACCCCGGCCGTCGTCGGCGGCGTCGGAGGCTTCGCCGGGCTCGTGGACGTCTCCACCCTGCGCGACTACCGCCGCCCCCTGCTGGCCACCTCCACCGACGGAGTGGGCACCAAGGTCGCCATCGCCCAGGCCCTCGACATCCACGACACCATCGGCCAGGACCTGGTGGGCATGGTCGTCGACGACATCGTCGTGGTCGGGGCCCGCCCCCTGCTCATGACCGACTACATCGCCTGCGGGCACGTCGTCCCCGAGCGGATCGCCGACATCGTGCGCGGCATCGCCCAGGCCTGCGCCGCCATCGGCACCCCGCTGCTGGGCGGGGAGACCGCCGAGCACCCCGGCCTCATGGCCCCCGACGAGTACGACGTCGCCGGGGCCGCCACCGGCGTCGTCGAGGCCGACCGCATGCTCGGCGCCGAGAAGGTGCGCGCCGGCGACGTCCTGGTCGCTTTGGGCGCCTCCGGGCTGCACTCCAACGGCTACTCCCTGGTGCGTCGCGTCATCGAGCACGCCGGCTGGGGCCTGGAGCGCGAGGTCCCCGAGTTCGGCCGCACCCTGGGCCAGGAGCTGCTCGAGCCCACGCGCCTGTACACCCGCGTGTGCCTGGCCATGCTGGAGACCCTCTCCTCGCCGGCCGCCCCGGGGCCGATCCACGCCCTGTCCCACATCACCGGTGGGGGGCTGGCCGCCAACGTCGCCCGGGTCCTGCCGGACGGGCTCATCGCCGACGTCGACCGCTCCTCCTGGACGGTGCCGCCGGTCTTCTCCACTGTGCGCGAGCTTGGCTCGGTGCCGTGGGAGGACCTCGAGGGCACCCTCAACCTGGGTGTGGGAATGGTCGCCGTTGTTGAGCCTGGCGTGGTCGACGCTGTCCTGCGGGTCGCCGAGGGCTCGGACATCCCCGCCTGGGTGCTGGGCGAGGTGCACGAAGCCGGGAAGTATGAGGCCCAGGGTCGGGTCGTCTCCGGCACGAAGGGCGTCGACGGGGGAGCGGTCGATATCCACGGTACTTACACCGCCTGAGCCGCCGTGAGGTGTCACGGATGGCGACTATTCACACCTCGCCGGGCCGGTTCTGAGGTATCGGGCCGGGGCAGCACCGTCCTGACCTGGGTCGATGCGACACAGGTGGCTCGGGTGGGGAGTGAAAAGTCGCCGAGAGTGACACGGATGGCCGCCTGACGGCCTCGACGTGCGCGTTCGTGGGCGCGAGGAAGGGCCGGCAGGTGCATTCCTCCGGCCCTCACTGGGTGGGGCTACTTGCCGCCCTCGTCCCAGTCGTCGTCGTCGACGGCATACTTGGCGGCCAGCTCCTCGTAGTCGATCTCGTCGTCAGGCTCAGATCCCGAGGACGCTGAGACGAGCTCCCGCTCCAGAGCCTTGTAATCAGTCTCCGGGCTGAAGTACTTGAGCTTACGGGCAACCTTGGTTGCCTTGGCCTTCTGACGGCCGCGCCCCATAGGCTCGACCCCCTCCAACGTGTCACGGCGCGCACGTGGGCGCGCTCTTCCTGGTCAAATATGTCGTGGGGCAACCGTACAACGTCAACGGTCACGAGCACCATTCAGACACCGGGGGAGAGTCGTGGTGACGCACACCCCACATGTTGGACACGGGGTCCAAGAGTTCCATAGGGATTGCCCAGAGGGTCTTCGGTAGGCCCTCAGTGGGCCTGCGGATGCTGCCCAATATCGACCCGACGTTCCTCCAGAGAGGCGGGGATTCTTGAGGTTGCGGGGCTGCTGGCTCGGGGATCCCTGGGAACGGGAAGGGAGGCTGCCTGTTGAGTCAGGGCAGGCACTTCGCCGGGGGCGTACGCGGAGGGCCTGACATGTGCGGGGTGGTGGCCCTGACGGACGCACGGGTGCGCAGGTGGTGGTCCTGTCCGGCCGGGCCGCGAGGACGCACCCTAGGGGCTGAGGACTGCTCCTGGGGGTGTAGTCCACGAGCCCGATGGTGCGTCCTCGGCGTGCCGGGCCTGTTGCTCGGCCCGTTCGAGGAGTGTGCGTCCTCGGCTGGTGGGGAGGTGTCTGGGGTGGGGCTGCGCTCGGTGCCGAGGACGTACTTTGTGATTGAGGACTGCGTTCTCCTCCAGGTCACTGAGGTTTGAACGTAGTCATCTGGAGGAGAAATACGTCCCCGGCGGACATCGCAGTTCCCGATGCGGATCGGCTGGCTCCTGGTGCTGGAGTACGGCGGGGCCTCGTGGCCGCAAGGGGGCAGGGGGTGGACGTATTGTTGCGGCTGTATGACGGTTGCTTGCATCTGGCCATCTGGGCTGGCGCGGATTGAGGCCTGGTCAACGCGGGGCCCGGTCGCCGTGAGGCAGGTTCAGCTCGTTGGTCTCGGGTGTATTCGTGTCACCTGAGCTCGCGCGATTCCGGCAACCATCATGCGGTCGAAAACACCATCCCCGAGGATTCGGGCGGTGATGCCTCACCGTAAGGATGCGTCAGAAGTGACGGTGAAAAATAGGGGTTGAGGGCAGACTTTTGGGGTTCAGCTCTTGCTCTGCGAAGTGCGTTTGAGTTGTGAACTGGCGGCATTGTTGGTGAACAAGTCGAGAATAATGGCGACAGGTGAAAAGGGCTGTATGGCGCGGTCGGGTCTCCTGTATGAGGGGAGACACCTGAAAGATGTTCACCTCTGGGGGAGATCCCTGTAGCGGCGCTCGCATTCTGTGCATCGAGGTAGAGGGGTGGGGTCTGTTCGTGGAACGAAGAAGGTGTCGCACAGGGCGCGTACTGCCTTACCTTCAACGGATGCATCGGCGATGTGGCGGCGGTGTGTCACGTGTGCGACGCAGCCTGGAACTGAATTGACAAGGCGTCCTTGTGATTTGGCCTCTTCGAGGATAGAGATTTGGTGAGAACAATGACCTTCGGCCTCCATTGCGGAATATATGTCGAAGGATTTGTCCCAATCTTGTTCTGGTGGGGTGATGCATGTCAGTAGACGATATTCCAGTCTGTGTGCCAATCTGGAGTTGGGTTTGCTCTGTTCTATGAATGACAGGCAGATGTCTTCGATTCCGTCTTCGGTTGTGATGCTGAGTTCTACTGTTGCCAGCGTTTCTCGTTTGGTGCTCTGCTGGTCTCTCTTTGAAGGGGGTAACGGGTGTGGAATTGTGGCACGGGCAGTGCCGCTGTGTGATGCCTCCTGTAAGAGTTGACATACTTCGTCCTGAACGGAGAGTTCCCATTCGGATAGCAGTTGGGCGGCCGTCTCTCGTTTGAGAAGGTACCAATCGAGTTTCGTGGGAAGCAGGGATTGTCGCCCCTCGGGTGTGCTGCACTGACGCTTCAGTGTCTCGTAGAAGTCGTCGCGATCTTCATGCCCACCCTTTGCGAGGCCTGCTGCGAGGGTCCAGTGCGTACCGTCGTCCGCGGTCCATACTCCTGCTCGCCATTGGCTGGAGCGGATCTCGATGAGACGAAGGTCCTGAGAGCAAGAAATAGGCCTGTTCGGCACCCCATTCTCACCAAGTGCAGTCCTGCACTTGGTGAGAATGGGGTGATCGAGGTGGGAGAGGGGTTGTATGTCTTCCCAGCGCTCTTCAGAAATTGCTCGTAGTTGAAACGAATTAGACCATCCGTCGTTCAGTTCGTGAAGTAGTCGGACGGTGGGGCGGGTGGTGCGATCGTGCTGCACGGCATCATTCTTGCATGTGGTGCCGACATGATTGAGTCGGACTCCGTAGGTGTCTCAGAGTTCGTTGGCGAGCTCGTCGATGGCGCTGTGGCGAATCGACTCTGCAGTTGCAAAACGTTCAGCAAGCTCGCGGCGCTCGGCCTGACGACGATGTATGAATGCTACGACGTCACGGCCGGCGATTCGTCGATCGCGACCTACTCGGTACGATGGGATCAAGCCTTCATCGAGGAGCTTGTACAGGTGGGTGCGACTCATGCCAAGCCGTGTTGCTACTTGATTGGGTGTGAAGTGGGTGTCTGCACCCATGAGTGTGATGGGGGTGTCTCCTTCTAGGAAGGCGGTCAGGGCAAGAAGAAGGTCTTGTAGCTCGCCCTCGTCGAGGGTGTGGGCGAAATCTCTGAGGGCGGCGCGCTCGTGCTCATTCACGGACAACGGTGCGACGTCGATCAGGTCTCTCATGGGGATCCTTTGCGCTGATCGGCAGATGTCATAGATGACACTACACGCCTAGGTGTCACAGATGTCAACTGGGACCTACGGCGCGAGGGCGGTGATGAGAGGGCTGGCCTCGCCGCTCCAGGAGATGGCAAGCTGGTCCCGGGCACGGGTCGCGGCCACGTACAGCAGTGAACGCTCCCGCAGGAGGGCGTCGTCGCGGTCTGCGTCGGAGTACTGCTGGTCCCTCAGCGACCGAGGGATCGCGTTCCTCGAGACGTCGAAGAGCAGTACCTTGCGGAACTCCAGGCCCTTGGCGCGGTGCATCGTCATGACCACTGGCCTGCCCCGACCGGCCGCCTCCCGGTCCACGGCACGCACCTCTATCCCGTGCTGGGCCAGGCCGTTGACGACGGCGTCGCGCTGGTAGCGGTCACGCACGAGGATGGCGATGCTCTCCGGGGCGCTGTCCTCACTGTCTCGATCCTGCTCCAGCCACACTGTCAGCAGCTCGGCGGCCTTGCTCAGCTCGTCGGCGCGGTCGGTGGCGTGCAGCAGCAGTGGCTCGGGCCCAGAGCGCGGTGAGACGTAGTGGTGCTCCTCGGCCTGTCCCTCCATGTCTTCATAGGTGCCGGGATCGAGGATCCCGAAGGCGACATCGAGGTTCTGACGGGTGGTGCGATAGTTGCGCGTCAGCCGCCGCGACCTCCCGCGCACCTGGATCCCGTAGTGGCTCAGCGTGATCTTCTTGCCGTAGATACGCTGGTGGGAGTCCTCAGCCAGGAACAGGTCATCCGGGCCAGGTTCCACCAGCGCCCGCAGCAGTTGCAGGTGAGCGGGCGTGAGGTCCTGCGCCTCATCGACGAGCACGTGTCGGAAAGGTCGGGGCGTGCCGAGAGTTGCCTCCTGGTCGAGCCAGGCGGCGGCCAGGGCAAGCTGTTCGTCAAAGGAGGTCACGCCCAGGTCGGCGCTGCGGTCCCGGTAGCGCTCCATCGCCTTCCACACGCCGGCCCGCTTGGACCGGTCCAGGGCCACGCCTCGCCCTGGTCGGCGCACGCGCAGGTACTGCTTGAGAGTCGTCACGCGCTGGGGTAGCACGATCAGCTCGTACTCGGACTCCAGGAAGTCGGCGGAGCGCAGCCCCTCGGGCAGCTCATCGCCCATGAGGGTGAGGACCTCCTGCCACACATTCTCCCGGGGTAGGTGAGTACTCGCCCGCGCGGCTGGCCGATGACCTCCTGGGCGATGGGGGAGATCTTGGCCCCGGCCTGCTGGAGGATCATGCGCGCCACCCGGTCCAGGCCGCTGACCATGACTCCGGGCTCACTCAGCTTCTCGGTGAAGGGCAGCCGTGGCTCGAGCTGGGCGACCTGGCGGCGCAGGTCGTCGGCGAGGTTGCGCGTGTAGGTCGTCAGCAGGATCCGCGGCTCCTGCCCGTCAGCCTTGTCCCGCTTGGCCAGCTCGACGGCGCGGTGCACGGCAATGACGGTCTTCCCGGTTCCTGCGCCGCCCGAGACACGCATGGGACCGTTCGCGCGCCGCTCCACGAGGGCCCGCTGCTGGGGGTGCAGGAAGAGCTGCCATTCGGCGAAGCTGAGCCCCTCGATGGCGCGGCGCAGGTCCTCGTCACTTTCCAACCAGGTGAAGGTCGAGCGCGCTGCGCGAGTGCGCAGACCAGCGATGAGGTCGGCGTCGGTGGGCTCTGCGGACACGTCACGCGAGGGCCGCAGCCCGAAGTCCTCACGGATCTCCTCGATCGTCGCCCCCGTGGCCAGGTTGAGCAGCGCCTCGCCCTGCCAGGACACCCGGGCGGTGGAGGCCAGGTCGAGGAGCTGGGACTCGCGCTGCGCCGCCAATGCCGCTGCGCTGAGTCGGACGTCAATACCGAGCTCGTCGTGCAGCATCTCCACGGTGAGTCCGTCGGGCCACACCGGTGCCTGGTCCCGGCTGGGAACGACGACGGCGCCCGGCACGGCAGCGGCCCCGACCGCCACTCCGGCAGCTGTTCCGCCTTCGCCCCGCTGGCTCCCCGTCCCAACCGGCTCGCCAGGTGCCTGGGTGGACGCAGAACCGGCGTCGGCTCCTCTGGCGGCTTCCTCGTTGCGACGGCGCGCCTCAGCGTTGGCGGCCTGGATGCGGGCCGTCTCGCGGGCGAGCTCGTCGGCCTCGCGCTGGGCGGCGGCGAGCTCGGCCTGGGCTGTGCGCCGCGCCTCCTCGACGGCACGGGGATCCAGGCCGATGAGGTCCCCGACGTTGACGACCTCGGTGATGCCATTGCGGGGGGTTGACGTGGACGGTGACGGATTCGGCGATCTTGATGGCCTCGTCATGCGGCCAGATGCCGTGGATGACGTAGACGACCTCGCCGTCGGCGGTGAGCTCGAACAGGACAGCCCGGTAGAAGTCGGTGACGCGCGCGGTGCGCACGCGCCGGTCCCGCGATCCACGAATGGGCTCCAGGTGCAGGCCCGAGCTCGTGGTCATGGTGGACAGCTTGCTGATGAACGGCCCGATCTTCGCCCTGAGGGAGGGGTCCTTGGCGGTGGCGTCCTTCGTCTTGCTGCTGGGCAACAGGATCGTGGCCATGTCAGTGTCCTTCCAGGAGCTCGGGGATGAGCGCGCAGATATCGGTGGCGGTGCGGGCCGGATCGTCGCCGACGACGATGACGCGCCAGCCGGTCGCCGTCAGGGCCTCCTCATCGCCGTCCTGCGGCTCGGCGAGGACAGCAACCTTGGGCGCAGCCCAGGACAGGTCCGTCATGATGCCGCCGACCTCGACGCCGTCGCCCTCGTGGGGGATACCGGCCGCAGCCAGGTGGGGCAGAAGGGTAAGGATCGGCTCGGGGGTCAGGTCCTGGTCGACGTCGTCCCAACCGAGATCGCTCATGGCGGCCGGACTGCCGGCGACATCCGCCACAGCGACCTCGGCCTGGGCGCGGGCGCGCAGCTCGGCCAGGGCCCGGCTGGTCGTGGTGATGTCCACGGGCACCTGAGCCAGGGCGAGCACGTTGCTGAGCCGCAGCCAGGCCAGCCAGGCCTCTGAGTGCTCGGGAGTCCCCAGGGCCTCATCGGAGTCGTCCAGCACGAGGGCCATCCCCGTGGTGGAGGAGCCGGTGAGCTGGACCGCCAGGGCAAGGTGGGGGATGGCGAAGACCGAACCGGAGTGCTTCGACGCGGCAGGAGCGTCTGCGGCATCAGCAGCGCCGGCGGGTTCGGGCAGCTCGGTCTCAGGCCGCAGCACACGCAACGCTTCCCACAGTGGGTCCGCCCCGGCGCCCTGGGTGGAGGAGTACCGCAGGGACGCGTTCTGCCCCAGGGGCAGGTGGCCGGCGGCACCGACGATGAGCGGCCCCCAGGCGGAGTCGGCCAGAGCCGCCAGGGCGGCGGTGGTCGGACTGGTCTCGGGTTCCTCGTTGTCATCGCTGAGCATGGTCTCCAGGAGCGCCATTGGCCCGCCGCGCCAGGCGTCGATGGCCGGGTCGGTGACGCCGCCGGCGCGCGAGGCCCCCAGGGAGCCGTTCTTGAGCTGAGCGACGGTGGCCTCATTCAGCCAGGCCGGGTTCCACGGCCCGTCCAGGTCCTCGACGCTCACGGAGATGACCCGGTAGCCGGCGGCACGCAGGCGTGCACGTTTGTCGGCGTCGTCGGCGAGACGGTTGTGCGCACGACTGGCGTGGTAGCGGCGGCCGTCGGTGAAGATGGCGATGGGACTGCGGCCGCCGGGGCGCAGGGAGGTGAAGTCGGGGCGGGTGCCGCGGGCGTCGAGCTGGGGACGGATCCGCCAACGGCCCCCGTCGATCTCCAACGCCGGTGCGCCCGAGGGGTCGCTGATGGTGCGCACGGCCATCTGCTTGCTCAGGAGCTCGGCGAGTGCGGCGCGGAAGCGCACCTCCAGGGGGCTCTCCCCGGTGCCGGCGCGCACGGCCTCGTCGGTGACCGTCCACTGGGGGACCTCCGGGTCGAGGTCGGCGAACAGGCCCTCGGTGTCCTGGTTGCCGGTGGCCTCCAGTCCGAGGAGCTGGCCGATGGCGTGCAGGGCCGCGGCGCGGGTGACTTCGGCGGAGACGGCGTGGGGGCGCAGGCAGTCCGGGCACATGTCCTTGCCCTCGGCGCGGCACGGGCAGCTCTCCAGGTGCTGGCCGGTGCGGATGAGGAGGTTCCAGAGCCGGGAGGAGTCGTCGTGGTCGGTGAGGTACCCGGTGCCCCCGGGCACGGTGTCGTGCAGTAGGGAGGGCGGGACGAGTCTCACCGGGGCGCCGCCGGCCACGGGGTGGGGGACGGAGGCGATGCCCAGGTGGTCGGGGGAGCCGCCGGTGGTGATCTCCAGTCCCAGGAGGATCGCGGAGGCCAGCGAGTCCACCCCCACCCGGTCGGTGGCGAAACCCAGCGGCAGGACAAAAGCGAGTGCCTCAGTGCTCAGCTCGCGCATGAGGTCGACGGCGATCACGTGCTCGGCGGAGTCACTGCGGTAGCGGCACCAGGGCCGGTGCTCGCGGGCGGAGGAGGCCCGCGTGTCCGTGTCGAGCTTGCCGCAGGCCTCGCACAGGCGGAAGTCCCGCGAGGAGAGGGCGTTGCCGGAGATCCGGTCGACGCTCTGGCCGGCCAGGGGCCGCCCGGTGTTGAGCCAGCGCAGGTTCATGCCGCGGTAGCGGGTCACCCCGAACCCGGAGGCCTCCACGTTCCACTGGCGCACCGCGCGGGTGGGGTCGAAGTCGGCCAGGGGCAGGACCTCGAAGTGGGTGCGGAGCCGCTCGTCGCTGGAGTCCCCGATGCGGGCGTCGTCCTGGGAGACGTCGGCGAAGACCCGGCTCAGGCGCAGGACCCGCCGGGCCCGTCCGACCTCGGCAATGTCGGTGTCACGGCACCTGGGGCACTCCGTGGGCGCGGCGGGCCGGGTCTCCTGCGGCTCGCGCACGTCGATGTAGCCGCAAGCCTTGCAGCAGAACCACCACTGGGCCTGGTTGCTCAGGTCGGAGGCGTCAACACCCTCGATCTCCATCTCCAGGCCGCGGGTGTAGAAGGTGGCGCCGGGGGCGAACTCGTGCAGGGCGTGGACAGAGGCCCTGTCGACGTCGCAGGGCTCGGAGTGGAACTCCTCCTTGTCCGGGTCGCGCCAGGAGACGCGGGCGGACAGGCGCACCGAGTCGTCGATGAGGGTGTAGTTGGGCAGGATGCCGTGGCGCTCCAGGGCCGAGACCCAGTGCTCACGATCCAGGTCGAAGATCCGGGACTCGGCCGCCTTCCGGGCTCCTTCGGCGGAGCGATGGGCTCGCTTGTCCTCCTCGGTGGCGTTGGGGCGATCGGCGGCGACCTTGAGCTCGGGCAGGGCCTCACGGATCTGGCGCTCCTGACGGTGGAGCTGCTCGGACTCGGCGCGGTGCTCGGCCGCGGCGCGCTGGAGCATCTCGCGAGGCCCGGCACCGGCGTCCTGGGTCACCCAGGCGCTCAGGCGGTCGAGCGCCGGCGTGCGCTCCTGGAAGGCAGCGGTGAAGGCCTGCACCAGCAGGGCGCCGTCGCGCTCGATCCGCTCGCACAGTGTGGTGATGAGCGAGCCCTCTCCGGTGGCACCCAGGGCGGTCTTCGCGGTGCCGCCGCCGTGACCGCCGGAAGGGATGGCCGGGTGGTTCTCGCGGGCGAGGGTGTCGATGACGGAGGCCAGGAACTGGCGGCGCAGAATCTCCTCGGCCCCCAGATAGGTCGACGGCGGCGCGACAGAGCCGTTGAGGAGCCGATCCGGGGCGTCAAGGATCGGGAGCTGGCTGCGCCTGCCGGGCACGTAGGCCAGGGCGAGCGCCGAGCCGCTGCGACGGCCTGCGCGGCCCACCCGCTGCACGTAGGAGGCGACGGTGGCCGGCAGGGAACCGAGCATGACGGTGGACAGGTCCCCGATATCGATACCCATCTCCAGGGTGGGGGTGGCCACGAGGACGTTGGGGTCCCCGGGCACCTGCGTGGGGCGCTTGAACCCGGCCTCGACCTCGGCACGCTCCTTGGCATCGAGCAGGGAGGTGTGCTCGTGGGAGTCGACCCGGCGCACATGGGCCCCGGCGTACATGCTGCGGTAGAAGCTCTCGGCCGGGTACGGCTGGGCCCTCAGATGGCCGGGGCAGGCGGCGGCCAGGCAGGGGGCGGCGTCGAGCTGGTCGACGGTGGCGATGGCGGCGGGCAACTGGGTGCGGCAGGTGTCACACACCAGGAGCAGGGCCTCGCGCGTGGTCTCGCGCAGCGGGGAGACGACGACGCGGCCGGCCGGCAGCCCGTAGACGGTGCCTCCGGAGTCGGTGGTGGTGACGCTGAGGATCCCGGCCTCGGCCAGGTGGGCCAGGAGCGCGCAGGCCAGGCGGGAGGCGTGGGTGGGCACGACCCCCAGGCACTTGCGGGCCCAGGTGGCGTACCAGGACTTAGAGGAGCCCACCGGCGCGAAGGCCGACTTGCGGGTGTCGAGGCCGCCGCCGACCTGGGGGAAGGCCGGGGCGGCGCGCCCGGTGGGGAAGGCCGGCTGACCCTGGTGGCGGTTGCGCTTGTACCAGATCCACAGGCGCTTGCCGTCGTCGCGCTTGTAGCGTGAGAGCCACTCGTGGTCGATGGCGCCCTCGCGGCGCATGTGCTCCAGGGTGCCGCGTACCCAGGCGAGCAGGGCCGCGTCGCTGGTGTCCTTGAAGCCGTCGAGGACGCCCTGCTGGTCGGTGCCGAGGGCCTGACGGGCCAGAGCCACCAGGGCGTTGGCGCGCCCGGCGCTGACGTGGACGGTGACCGAGCCGGTGGCCTCCAGGGTGCGCCCGTAGGTGGACTGGAGACCCACCTCCAGGGCGATGTCGAACAGGAGCCGACGGCGCACGTGCGGCTTGGCCCGGCTGCGCTTGGAGGCCGGGGCCTTCGGGTCCCAGTAGGGCTTGAAGTGCTGGTGCTCGGACAGGATCGCGGGGACCAGCCGGTAGCGGTCGAAGGCGCTGGCCTGGGCGTCGTCGAGGGCGGCCTCGGCCCACTCCTCGATGGGCATCTCCGCTCGCAGCGCCCCGCGCAGGGCCGAGCGCAGGCTCATCGTGTGGGAGCGCTGGTTGACGTAGCCGGCGCGGTGGGCAGCGTCCTGCACGGAGTCGGTGAAGATGAGGGCGCGTTTCTCGGTGTTGTCGAGGGCGTCGTCGCCGAACAGGGTGGTCAGTGACACCGACAGGAGGGTGGCGACGGCCGATCCGAGGAAGCGGATGGAGTCCTTGGCACCGCAGGAGGGGCAGACGTCGTTGGTGGAGTCCTCGGTGATGCTGCGCTCGTCCCCAGTGAGCATGAGGACCGGCAGGACGAGGCCCTCCTTGGCCTCGGTGCTCTCCTGGTCCGGGCGGCGGGCGAGGATCTCGCGGCTGTTGATGGAGTACCAGCGCAGCCCGGGGTGGCGGGCCTCCAGGTTGATCTCGCCGGCCTCGGCGCGGGTGCGGTAATCGGCGTCCTCCCCGGGGGCGTGCAGGAGCGCCCGGAAGCGGGGGTCGCCGGTCTTGCGATCGCGGCGCACGTGGGTCTGGTCGTCCTTCTCCTTCTGGCCGGTGGGGGCCAGGACGATGCCCCAGCCGGAGCGCCCGCAGGAGCGGCAGTACAGGGCGGGGCGCGCGGGCTCCTCGGCCCGGGTCTGCTCGGAGGCGGCGTCGGCCCAGCGGAAGGAGGGCAGGGAGCTCAGGGCCCGGTCGACGCGGGTGACCTCCCGGATCCACAGGGTGACCTCCACGTTGACGGCGCTACGGTCGGGGTCGCCGTCGAGTCCGGCGCGCACGACGGACAGGGCCGCCAGGATCGCGGAGAGGACCCGCCGGGCCAGCCCCGACTCGGGGACGGGGCCCAGGAGGTTCCGGGCGAGGTCGGCCAGCGACGTGGAGTGCTCGGCGGCGCGCACGAGGTCCAGGACGTCGGGGTGGGCCTGGAGAGCGGAGGCGAGGCCGGCGGCGTCGAGGGTGTCCTCCACCTCCTCGGGCAGGTCGTAGAGGTGGGTGACGACGCCGCGGAGCAGCTCCTCGGGGTGGGGGGAGCCGGCCTCGGCGAGGCGGGCCAGGGCCTGCAGGTTCTCACCGGGCAGGGAGCGCAGGCGCAGGGCGCGGCCGGCCAGGCCATTGGACTTGGCCACCTGCCGGTGCGTGGCGGCCCACTGGTCGAGGTCGGCGCGGGTCTCGGTGACGTCGGCGCTCGTGGGCAGGTCGGTTCCGAAGACGTCGCGGGCGAAGGCGAGCATCTGGGAGGGGTCGCCGCCGTCGCCGAGGGTAGCGGAGGTGGCCACCGGGCACACGGGGCCGAGCGGGGCCGAGGCGAAGGCCTCCTGGCGGGGGTCGTCGGCGCTCAGGTGGGCGCGCAGGGTCAGGCCCAGGCGCCGCAGCAGCATGGCGACGTCGGTGCCCTGGGCGCCGTCGTAGGTGTGGAACTCGTCGAGGACCAGGTAGGTGAGCGACCCGGCTGAGGCCCGCCACAGCTCGCGGTCCTCGGGGCGCAGGAGGAGTTGGTCGAGCATCTTGTAGTTGGTGAGCAGGATGTCCGGCGGGTTGTCGCGGATGACGTAGCGGTCGGTGATGAGGGAGTCGGCGGTGACGTGCTTGCGGGGGCTGGCGGAGGAGTCCCCGGTGTAGATGGCGGCGCGCACGTCGGCCAGGGCGGGGTCGCCAGTGATGAGGCTGGCGAGGCGGCTGGCCTGGTCGGCGGCCAGGGCGTTCATGGGGTAGAGGATGAGGGCCTTGATGCCGGTGATTCCCTGGGCGCGGGCGCGCAGGACGTGGTCGAGGACGGGGTGGAGGAAGGACTCGGTCTTACCTGAGCCGGTGCCGGTGGTGACGATGGTCGGCTCGGGGTGGTGGCCGCCCTTGGTGGTCAGGCGCCGGTAGGAGTCCTCCTGGTGCTGGTAGGGGGTCAGGCCCGGGTCCCAGTCGAGGGGGCGCTCGGCGGGATCAGCACCGGGGCGGGCGCTCGCGGCCAGGTAGGGCAGGCGCAGGCGGACGAAGGGGCCGACGAAGACTCCCTGCCCCTCGTCCTCCAGGAAGTCGGTGAGCACACGCCGTGGCTCGGCGTCGGTGAGGGCGAAGGTCGTCGAGAGGTAGTCGACGATGGACCGACGGATGCGTTCGGCCTGGAGGCTAGGGAGGAGGAGCGTCATAGCTGGAGCGTGGTAGTGATGGGCGATGGGGCGGATGGTGGCGAATGGTGTACGGGAGTGGTGTCTGCCGGGGCCGGCACCAACTCGTGCGGATCGTCGTTGTTCCGGGAGTGATCCCGCAGATCAGAGGCTACCGCAGCGAGGGGAAGGCAGAGGAGGAGGGCCGAGTCGCTTCTTGGTGACGAGGCGTGAAAACTGCGACCTTCACCCATACTGGGGTCATGCTCGACCTGTCTGTCTCTGTTGCGCGTAGCCGTCTCGATGAGATCGTCGACGACGTCCGCGCCAGACATGAGCCCGTCTTCCTGACCCGCCGGGGCCGCCGCGTGGCCGCGGTGATCGACGCCGAGGATCTGGAGCGTCTCACCCGGGCGGCGGAGAACCTGGCGGACATTGAGGCCGCTGACGCCGCCCGCGCAGAGATCGCCGAGCGCGGCACCATCTCCTGGGATGAGGTCAAGGCTGGTCTCGGGATAGAGGGCGCGGTCGGTTCGACGTGAGGCTACGAGCCACGTTTGCGGAGATCCGTGGTGAGTCTCGTCGCGCTGTGGACAGGGCTGAGCGGGGCCGGCCATAATGGTGGGGAGCCACCCGGGTGCCATCCGGGCGACTCCCATAGCAAGGGGATGGCCTAGCCGACCCACTTGCTGAGGGCATCCACAAGGACACCGACGGCCCGGACAAGGCGAGCGATCGAGTTCAGTATGTCGCTCACCTTCCGGGCCGTTACCTTGCCCCGGCAGACTTTCGCGTTCCGGCCTTTCGGTTTGGGTGCGGCCCTCACCTCCTTCCCCTAGGACAACAGGCGATTCGGGGGGAGGACCTGGAAAAAAAGTGCCATCCTTCATGCCTGCCCATTTTGAGGTGTTCTCACCAACCGTGCGAAGTTCTGGAGAAAGTTGTTGAGCAGTGGTTGGTGATAAAACACTAGATTGGTTCGGTTCGAAGGCTAGGCGAGAAGAGAGCTACCATCAGTTCTCGGGAATGGCGGCGACCTGGCCGATCGGGGTGGTGGTCAAGCGATTACGAACTTCCGATGGGAGAATCCCATAACCTTGAAAAGTCTCCGTGGCGAGGATATATAAATCACTTTCAGACATGCCTGCCCTAGCGGCCAATAAATGCTCCCAGGCTAACTTTGTGTCGGCCGCTATGAGTCTGATGGTGTCCGGGTGTGCTAGGAAAACGTTGTCGCGCGCAATAGTGACGCCGTCTCGATGGATACCAGGTTTTGGGGAAATAATGACAGTGGCGCTATCTGGTGGAATCAACCGACAATCTCGGTCTGCCGCCAAGAGAGTGAGTTGATCGTTGGACTGTTCTAGATCTTTAAGTGGGACGACTCCTGTAGCCTTGTGGTTGCTCTTAGCTTCGAGTGCCAGCCATAATTCGTCACGCCAACACCATGTAGAGTCGCATCGTCCCTGCATCGCAGGCTTAGATGCATCTGCGCCGAGCATTTGGCCAAGAGATGAAAGTGCGGGTTCGAACTTGCCAGGTTCCGATTCGCTGAGATCTGCGCACATTTTATCAAGTAACTTGCGACGCTTTCCTTCGTTGAGCCTACCTTGGAGGGCTGCTACGGTCATACTGATGGCGATGTTGTCTACGCGTTCCAAAGTGGGAGCGTTTAGCTCTGGGAACTGTGCCATTTGGTGAACCCATGATCCGCGCCCCGCCAGTTGTAGCGAATCCCGTATAAGCTGCCGAGCCGATGACTTTGTAGAAGGATCTCCGTTTTCGTGTGCCAGTGCGTCGGTCCACGCTGCCTCTAAATACTTCCAAAAAGCTTGGTAGCGTCGAGTGGCTTTACCTCCATTTCCGAGAACGTTGTTGACTGCGTGAGCATGAAGCGCGGCTTCTCTCCAGGATCCGGTGCTTGCTGATATCCATGCATCAACCTCTTCACCAGCGCAAGCACACAATTGTTCGGATCCCGGCGAGGCAATCTGAGTTGCTTCACGACGATAATCGACAATAGTGGGTTCTGCATTGTTCCTCCAAATCTCATCGTCGTCTTTTTGTAAGAATGATACGACATTCTCCAGCATATCTTCTTCGGTGCCGTCCTGAGAATTTTCGAGACCGAAACGTATTTCTGCTTGCATTTCGGGAGCGAGAGAGCCGATCGTCTCCGGTCGAACCAAATACCCGGACAAGTTTCCTCTAATCAACACTATGGCGGAGTCTTCCGGACCTCGAGTGCATCGTCCAGTCCCCTGAATAATGCGAGTGCGGATGCGAGCCTCAAGCGCGACTCCAGCCTGCGCGTTTTTCTGAAGAAAATACTCTTGGAGATTCAAACGGTCAGGTTTATTGTCGAATACAATTAGTCGGCAGCTGTCGTCGGGTAGGTCGAGTCCGTCATACCGTGCAGCAAGGGCGCAGATGGCATGCTTAGCCTCGATGAATGGGCTCATATCTGTCGACACATCTTCGATGCCGAAAATAGGCCAGTCGGGTGGTGCTAATTCTTGTGCGTCTGCCATAGCAACGCTGGCTCGTTGCGATAACACAAGCGCCTTTCCGGCTTTTGTTGCTACATTTCGACATAGAGCAGGAACGTCGCAGTTCGAAACAAATTCCGGAAAAATGAAAAAACGGCGTCCTGATCGCGGAGCAATGCTCTTGTCTGGCTCGCAAAGTCGTTCGATGCAGCGGCGCCCAAAGGCTCGTTCAAGTTCGCCGTTGTCTCCAAGAGTGGCAGACAAATAGATTCGCTGCCTCGCTTGCTCGAATAATCGATTTAGTGTGTCGGTGGAATGTATGGCCGAATTAATATTTCGTAGTAAGAAAGATAAACTAAGCAGGATGTTATTCCCTGTCGAATCATCGTGTAGCGGTAGGAGTGTGGTGCTGCCAGAGTGGACAACGCTTCGTTGAGCGAGCGTGTCATCCCTGGCTGTCGTAGTGGTAAGATCAGTCGAACTTCGTCTGCAATCCCTGGATCTGGGTTCGTGGATGTTAGTCGTTCCAGAAAGACATTATCGACGGCTGAAGATACCGCATTGAGGATTTTATGGTAGTCGTTTTCGTCGTTGTAACGATTAAGGTTGACGCTGTATGCTTCGCCGACGTACTGCTCTCCGGCGTGAGCGTCGTCAAACAATATGACTGACGGCTCGGGTAATCGTGGGTGAGAGTTAAAAATGCTACTGTATGTCGTGACTCCGATACTCTGAGCCGATTCATACTGAAGTACCGAGTTCTGGTTCCAAGATGCGTGGGAGCCGATAAGTAGTGCGACTTTAATGCCCTCTCTGTTCGCTGCGCTGCGTACTTGCTCAGCTAACTGTCGAGTCGGACAGGCGTAGAGGACTCGCTCATTACTCTTTTGGCGATTCCATTCTGCTATGAGAAGTCCAATTAGTGTTTTACCTGTGCCAGTCGGTAATTCTAAGGCCAGGTCGGACTTATATCGATTGTCCGTGTATGCTTTGAGCATGTGCGATTGATGTGACCATAGGCCTGGTACGGCGCCAGGGCGTCGGGGAAGATCATGATAAAGTTCTCCGGGTGTTGCATATGAGGCGGCGTTGCGCTTTGCTCTCGTGAAAGCCATATCGATTTCCTGATTCAATGGTGATGTGAGTTTAAGTATATGTTTTGGTGTTATTGGTGGACTATTTTTTCTCATACTTCGAGAGAGTTGCATGGATGCGGCGGAAGTCGGATTCGCGGTCGCGGATGCGGAAGGGGAGGTCGTAGACGTAGGAGACGCCGGAGGCGGGGTGGGTGTGAGTGCGCTCCGATAATGGCATGTCCTCGTTCAATGCAGGGCGTTGGCGCTTCTCCCAGGCCTGGCGGACCGGAGTCGGCAGCTGACGACCATTCGCGTCATAGACGTAGGCGCCCTGGCCGCGGCCATGGTCGTAGTCGTAGAGCACCGCAAACTGGGTGCGGTACATCGTGCACAGATCCTCAATTGGCACGTCCAGCATCGTCGCCACCATGACATCGATCTCCGCCTGCGCATTACGACGATCCTCCGCTCGACGCAACGGTGTATCCGCGGTCCATTCCGGACCGATCGGGCGCTCGTCATAACGCTCAAGAATTGGAGAGTCAGTCACGAATGACTCATCCCAGCACTCGGTCCAAAGTTGTGCGTAGGCTTCAGTGACACAATTGAGTCGGAGTGTTCGGAGGGTGGTAAGTTTCGTGAGTGGGTGGTCAATAGGGATTGCGGGAAGGAGTGCGAAATCGCGTGGATAAATGTGGTTTCGTCCGTACGATCTAAGTAGGAAATCTGAACACAGGGTTGTTGCAGTGCTCATGGCTGAGAGGAGACGCGAAAGGTTATCTGGACATCCTGCTGAGTTTACCGTTCCCACGTGGGCTGGGCCAGGAGGGATGATGGCTGGTGTAAGGGTCCGTTCGCCTGTAGCGGGTACCATGGAGCGCCAAGTGATGCGGTAGTAGTCGCGAGCCGGAGAACTATCCCAGTGGGTGTAGAGGCGGTCGTAGGTGGCGCGGTCGCCCGCGGGCTTGTACTGAGTGACGGGCTGTGCGCTTGGAGATAGTGACTCTAGGTCAGTTGGAGTCCAGTCCAAGAAGTTCCGCATGCTCTCGTTTGGCTGCTTGTACAGTGGTGTTGCTACAAAGATATGGGGTCCTTGTAGGATGGCTTCATTCCAAGATGATGGGCCCCAGGACTTTGTAAACCTCCCGTCAGTGAATGCTGCTCCTTCATCCCATCCGAGAGAGAATTGAAGGCCAAGACTGCCAATGCGTGATCGACTTCCCGAGGTTCGACAGGATGTGGGAAGCTGCTGAGTTGACGGTCGAAATCGTTGGGGTAGACAACCAATCGTCGGCGTTTGTCATCGATCGCCAGCTGCGAAGTGTTGATTCGGTGACTCGCTGGATGCGGGCTGCGTGTGGCCGTAGGTCCCAGGTTCCTGTGTGTGGGTCCTTGAAGCCTGGCTCTTCTCCACTGCCGTCGTGCATGAGAGAGCGCAGAATGGTGTCCGGATGGTAAAGCGATGTCGCGTGAAGGAATGACGGCGACTGTTCTGTGCCGTACACGTGGATGCCGTAGATTTTTTGGTGCTGGATGTCGAAGAGCTGGAGTTCGTTGATGAACTGCCAGTGTCGTCGTAGGCGTCGATAGGTTGCGGCGCGGAGTCCTGGGGTCTTGGCGTCGGTGAAATGGGTCTCCATGTGGATGAGGGAGGAGATACCCCGGTCGTCCTGGTGCTCCCAGACCTGGCACATGAAGGCTCGATAGAGGTCTGGGCGTCCTTCCATGACGGGGTAGACGGTCTGGTCGCTGATGAACTCCGCGAGGACCTCGGTCTCGGCGGCTCCGTCGAGCACTGTGGCGAGGACGCCCGGGCGTGCCAGCGTATACGGCAGGCGGTGCTTCCGGTCTGCGACTGGTGGTTTCCTCGTCAGCATCCACCAGGGATCACCGTCGGCCAGAAGCGTCTCGACCGACACATCAGGCCTCACCCACGGCGGGTTCCCTACCTGGAGGTCGAAGCCGCCGCGGGCGAAGACGGTGGCGAAGTCGAGCTCCCAGTGGAAGAAACCCTGTGCCTCCGCCACCTCCCGGACCACGGTGAGCCACTCGTGTTCGGTAACGACTGCTTCCACTCGGCGGGCCCCAGCGAGACCAAGCTCAAGTTCCTCCATGGTCTCGAGCTCTGCCCAGGAGGAAGCATCCACCAGGGTGCCGTCGGTCCCCTTGGCGTCCTTGACCTGCTTACCCAGCAACCCCTCCAGAGCACCCAGCCACTCATCCAGGCTCGGTGGGGTCACATCCGTGGTCAGCGGCCAGAACCACAACGCGCACCACGCATCCATCACCAGCCGCAGCCTCCGATACGCCGAACCCGGTGCCGCCAAGTAGGCCTCAATCTCCTCACGGGACACCGTTGAACCGGAGCCCTCCTGCGCCTCGCGGCCCCACAGGTCAATGCGACGTGAAGCCTCCGCCTCCGCCACCCGCAGGCGCCGCAAGGTCATCTCCCACAGCACCTCCACGCGCCGCGCCAGGGCCGTCAGCCGCAACGCCTGGGTGGTACTCAGCGCCTTCGTGATCTCCTTGCGCCAGGCCTTGAGGTCCTTAAGTCTGCCGGCATCGACCAGGTCCCGCACCTGCTTGGGGACCTCCACGGCGCTGCCCCAGCCTTGGCCGGCAGCAGGAAGTGATGGATGCTCCCGGAGACGTCCAGTGCCCCGCCGATCCGGTGCCGGGAGGCGGCATCGGCGTCGTCGAGCACGGCCGCCACCTGGCTCAGCGGCTCGGCCACCGGAGCGGCCGACAGCCACGCCCTCTTCTTCAGCTGGGCCGTGGAGTACAGGGCCCGTCGCGCCCCCACCAGCGAGTTACCTCGCCGCAGCCGCAGCCCGAACCACGGAGCCGCCAGCCCCTCCACCATCGTGTCCAACCACAGGGACACCTCCGCCAACTCCACCGCCGTCGCATTGAGGTCCACCCCGTAGACCTGGTGCAAGGCGATAAAGGCTTTCACCTTCGCCAGTTCCCGGGGTCGCTCCTCAGGATCCACGCGCCGGCCCAGCTCACGCTCACGCCGCGAGAGATACTGCTCCGCCAGCTGGCGCACCGCCTCAATCGCGAAGGCCCCCGACCCCAGCGCCGGCTCACACACCGTCAGATGCAGATCTCCTCAGCGCTCGTTACCCGCCCATCCTGATCCAGCAGCTCGGCCAGCGCCTGCTGCACCGTGAACCGCGTCAGCACCTCCGGGGTGTAGAAGGAAGCCGAGCGCTGCCGGTCCCGGCCGGAGAGCCGGTAGACGAACTGGCCCTTCTCATAGGTGACGTTGCGGCGCTCGCCCGTCACCTCATCCTCCACCGTCACGAAGTCCTTCTCCTCCAGGCCCTCCATGACGTCCTCGGGCACCACCCACGAGCCCTTCGAGGCGTCCCCGCCCGGCGCCACCTCCCACAGGCGCTCGGTGGCGAAGGAACCCGAGTAGCTCATGAGGCCCTCATAGACGGCGCCCAGCTGGTTGATGCCCAGCTCCACATAGGAGATGAAGCCGCGCCCGCTCTTACTGTTCTCCTTAGTCAGCAGCAGGTGGCGCAGCACCCGCAGCAGCGCCCCGTTGCCCAGGCCCACCTCGTCAATGAGGGCGGTCGCCGCCGGGCGGAAAAGGTCAGCGCGCATCGGCCGGAAGACCAAGCCATCGAAGCTGCCCTCGTCGGCGGCCGGCACCTTCTCGTTGTGCCCCTCATCGACCAGGTGGAACAGCCGGTCCAAGGACTCGTAAATGTGCGTGCCCGCCAGGGCCGACTCCTCATGCAGCTCTCTCAATGCCAGCTCGCGCAGACGATCCAGGCCGTAGCCGGCGTCGTACTCGGCGGCGCCCACCGGCAGGACCCCCAGCTCGGGGCTCGCCTCCGCATACAGCAGGAAGATGGTCCGGTAGATGTAGCGCAGCGACTGCAGGGCCAGGTCCTGCGCCCGCTCCTGGGGCAGCGGCTCCAGCCCCCGCGCGGCGCGACGGCGCACCACCTCATTCGCAAGGATCTCAATCGAGGAGCGCACGCCCTCACGCAGATCCTTCGAGACCCCCACCGTGTGGGCCGCTGAGTCCTCCAAGGTGGCCGCCCACCACGTCTCACCCTCCGCCGTCGGCAGCAGCGAACGGGCATCCAGGCAGGTCAGCGCCCGCTCCACCTCGCCGCCACGCGCCGTCTCATAGCGCTCGACGACGAGCTGCACGTTCACCGCCAGCCAGCGGCCCTCCGGCCACCGCTCCCGCTCCGCCACCAGCGCCCACTGGCCCGCCAGGACCAGGGCGAAAGCCGGACCGTGCTCATCAGTCATCAGCGTCGACAGGGCCCGAGACACCGACTCCACCGGCTCAGCCCCCCTCCAGGACCGGCGCAGCGGGGTCCCCCAGGTCCACGGGCTGCCACTCCTCAGCGAGCGTGGGCGCGTCCTTGACCAGCAGGTCCTCCACCGTGGTCACCGGGCGGGCGTGCAGCAGCGCCAGCGGCGCCGGGCCCTCATCACCCACCGGCCTCACCAGGGTCACCGGGCCCCGCTCGGTCAGCCGGTACTCCGACGACGTGAAGCCCAGGATCTCGCGCAGGAGCGCATCGAGCTCGCCGGCCGCCTCCAGGGCCGCGCCGGTCAGGGAGCTGGCGTCGTCGGCGGGCAGGACCGCCAGCAGCTCCTCCAAGCGGGAACGCTCAGAACGGAACCGGGACCGGGGCGTCGGCGTCGAGGTAGTGCCGGGATCGGCTGGCTTCTCCAGGGCCTCCCACTCCTTGCGACGCTCCAGCACGCGCGCCAGGAAGGACTCCTTGGTGGCGTCCGTCGTGAAGTAGTGCTCGCTGATCCAGTCCTCGCCGACGACCAGCGCATCCGATACCGCCATCAGAGATCCCCCTTCCATCCCGAAGTCCTGCGGCACCACCACCAGCATTGGGCGCACCAGCGTGTGCGCGGGCCGGTGCTGTTTCCTGAGTTCGCGCTCCTGAGCCACCGTGATCCGCTGCTCGCGCAGATGGCGGTTCTGGATGAGGCGACCGGCCTCGTCATCCCAGGCATTCGCGCGCTCCGCCCAGGCCTCAACCCGAGCCGTCGCCTGTTCCTCCGCTGCGTCGAGGGTCAGTCTCATGTGGTCCTTAGCCGTATCCACCGCCGGAGGGATGAGCGCCTCCAGCAGGCTGGTCTGCGTCACCGGCCCGGAGTTCCGCAGCTCCCGGGAGATGCCCACCGCCTCAAACATGGCGACGGGGGAGTCGTGCACCTGCCCGATCGGCACCGCCTCGACCGGCCGGCCCGCATCCAGCTCCGACTGCGCGGCCGTCAGGTCCAAGTAGGGGAAGGCGATACTGACACACACCATCGATACCGTCCGGCCCGCCTGGTTTGTCAGCGTCCCCAGCAGCAGGACTGTCGGTGAGTCGACGTCGCCGCGCACCGCGAACACTGAGGATTGGCCGAGCTTGGCCAGAACCCGGTCGCCGGCCCAGTCCAGCACCGGGTGCAGCGGCCCCAGGTAGTGGGCCTCCGGCCAGGAGGAGTCCGAGGAGTCACTCAGGGCTTCCGTGAGAAGACGAGCGCCCTTCGTCTGCGTCGTCGCCAGCTTGAGGTGCTCCTGGACACGGCGCTCACGCAGGTAGGACTGCGGCAGCACCGACAGGCGATGGCGCAGCCCCGCCGGGGGCGCCATCTCCACCACGTGCTGCGTGCCGTGCTCGCGCCACGAGACGCCCCCGCCGCCGGTCTGGCGCTGCTCGGGCTCCTCGGGGCGCTCATAGAGCTCGGTGAGGGCCTGGCGCAGATAGTCCAGCTGGGTCTCGTACAGCGTCGACGTCGCCAATGGAGCAGCGGGTGGGGTGGGGGTGGCCGGACCGGCCGGGTCGCCGGAATTGCTCGGATCAGCAGGGGAGTCCCCGGTGCCGGTGGGCGTATCGGCGCCATCGCCCTTGGCCTCGGCCGTGCCCGTCAGCTTCGCGAACAGGGCCGCCATGGGATCCAGGTTGAGTGCGTCGTCGGCGTCGGGGACGACGTCGTCGATGTCCTGCCCGGCCGCCAGCGCCTGGCGAATCGCCTCCTCCTCCTTCTCGCCCGAGTACAGGCCCATGAGGGAGGCGGCGTCGCCCAGGGCCCGGTGCGCCTGATCCTCCTTCTCCATCAGACGCGTGAGCACCCGGACGTCGCCGGAGAAGCGCGGGTCCGACGGGCTCAGCAGCAGGGTCGTGATCTGCGGTGAGACGGACTGGCCGTAGCGGTCGATGCGGCCGTTGCGCTGCTCAATGCGGATGAGCGACCAGGGGATGTCGTAGTGGATGAGCTCATGGCACTGGGCGTGCAGGTTGACGCCCTCCGAGGCGACGTCGCCAGTCACCAGGACGCGCACCGGCGTGTGGGCCTGGCGGAACTGCTCGACGATCTCCTGCTGCTCCACGTCGGACAGGCTCCCGTGCATGACGCGCACCGCGCCGGCGGGCAGGTTCAGGTCCTCGCGCAGGTGCTCGGCCAGCCAGGTCAGCGTCGCGATGCGCTCGGCGAAGACGACGACGCGCTCGGTCGACCTGGGGCCGATCCCGATGCGGCGCAGCTCGGCCAGCAGCGTCTGGTACTTGCCCGAGGCCGTCGTGTTGGCCTCCACGGCCAGCTCGCGTAGGCGGGTCAGCGCCTGGGACTGCTCCGAGGGTTCCGGGGCGGAGCCGGCTGCTGCTGCCCGGCTGCGACGTCGGGCCAGGCGCTCGTCGATCGTCTGGATGAGGGCCGCCGGCGAGGACAGGAAGGATTTGGCCAGGGTCCAGGCGAACAGGGAGTCGCCGCCGCGGGCGGAGGGCTTGCGGCCGCCCGGTGCCGAGGCGTCGTCGGGCCGGTGCAGCCAGGTGCGTGACAGCTCGCCGGCCACCGCGTCCTCGGCCGGGGAGGGCTGCACCAGCTTGTTGACCGGGGTCAGGCGCTCCTTCCAGCGGCCGCCCACGACGTCGCGCACCTCGTCGGAGTGACGGTGACGGCGGATGACGAGGCGACGCACCGCCTCCTCATCGAGGGAGCCGTCCGCGCGCACCGCCGTCGGCTCCAGCAGACGGATGAGCTCGGCGAAGGACTTCGGGTTGCCGTTGTGGGGTGTGGCTGAGGCCAGGATGAGGGCGTCGGTCTGGCGGGCCAGAATGTCTGCGAGCCGGTTGTTGAGCGTGCCTTTGTTAGTGACGTTGTGCGACTCGTCGATGACGACCGCGTCCCAGCGCTGCTTGCGCAGATGATTGAGGTAGCGGTCGGACTTCAGCGTGTCGATGGAGATGATCGCGCGGTGGAACACCGAGAAGGGGTTGCGTGAGGCCGGCACCGAACGGCGCACCCGCTGGATGCCCACCGAGTCCAGGCGCACGAAGGGCAGCGCGAAGCGCGACCACATCTCGTGCTGCATCTGTTCGAGCACGTGACGGGGCGTGACGATGAGGATGCGGTCGCCCCGGCCGCGGCGCACGAGCTCAGCCAGAATCATGCCGATCTCCAGGGTCTTGCCCAGGCCCACGGTGTCCGCCAGGAGGATGCGTGGGCGCAGGTTCGCCGGGTCCAGGGCCTGACGAACCGCCGTCAGCTGGTAGGCCAGCGGGTCGGCGAGGACGTCACTGACTACGGCCAGGTCGGTGGAGGTCGCCGGGAGCGCCGTCTTGCGCAGCGTCGCCTCCAGCCACAGGCGCGAGAGCCGGTGACGGGTGGAGGTGTCCGCGATGACTCGGGTGTGGCGCGGGTCCACCGGGACGATGTGGTCAAGACCAGCGGAGAACTGCGCCGTCGTGTCCCGAACCAGCTCGGACAGGCCCTGCACCGTCACCAGCATGCCGTCAGACGTGGTGGAGACCTGGGTGACCAGCCAGTCCTCGTCACGCACCCGGACCACAGAGCCCGGAGCGACATCAAGAGAAGGGAGGGAGGGGGCAGGATCCGTCACCGTATCCGGGGAGTCGTGGGCGCCGTTGTCACGGAAGTGATTTTTAGGACGCCGGCGCAGGTGGTCGAGACCAATTCGGGGCAGTGACTGATCTGTGACCTGCGGGCCGGTGTGGGGCTACGGCGAGCAGAGCCGGCGGGCGAGCGTCCTCGGCCGGTGGGGAGGTGTCTGGGGTGGGGGCTGGGTTCTGTGTCGGGGACGTACTTTGTGATCGAGGACTGCGTTCTCCTCCAGGTCACTGAGGTTAGAACGCAGTGATCTGGAGGAGAAGTACGTCCCCGGCGGACATCGCAGTTCCCGATGCGGACCGGCTGGCTCCTGGCGCTGGAGACGGGCGAGAGACCCGACTCGCCGACGTCGCGGTCGTACCTTAGGGTCGTGCGTTCGAGGGGTAGAGGGTACGAAGCGCGCCATAAGGTACGAAGACGCGGACGCGTCATCCTACTTTCGCAACAGGCCCTAGCGGCGGGCGAGGCGGGTCAGGACGATGCCTGCGGTCACCACGCCTCCGGCGACGGCGGCCGCCTTGGCGAGTTTGGAGGACGCCTCGGAGTCGCCCTGCTTGGCGCGCTCCCAGGTCTCCTCCGCCTGCTCGGCCCAGCGGCGGGCCCCCTCGCGCAGTCGGCCGGCGCCGGCCTCCGCCTGCTCGCGCAAACGGCCGGCCCCGGCCGCGGCCTGCTCTCGCAGGTGGTCGGCCTTGGCGCTCGCCTGCTCACGCAGGTGCTCCCCGGCCTCCTTGGCCTGTGTGCGCGGGTCGATCCGGGAGGCGAACTCATCGACGCTCGCCGCCAGGGCCTCGCGCTGGGCGCGCAACCGCTCCTCGATCTGCTCGGGGCTCAGCGACCCGGACCCGGCGGCCCCGGCACCCTCAGTGCCGGAGATGCCGGCCTGCTGTCCGCTGGTCATGCTCGACCCGCCCGGGCGCGGAAGGCCTTGACCGCGGCGACGGTCGCCGTCACGCTCAGGCCCGCCAGGGCGAGTCCCGTAACCGTGACGATCCCCAGGGAGGCGGGGTCGCCGTCGCGGGCGTCGTCGAACAAGCGGGAGACACGCTGGCCGAGGGTCCGCGTGCTGGGATCGTAGGTATCGACCCCACCCTCGGGGTCGGTGCCGCCGCCGGCCAGGGAGACCAGGCGGTTCTTGACCTGCATGGCCGTGTCCTGGGCCTTGCTGACGGCCTGGCTGCGCAGCTCCTGGACCTTCTCACGGGCCTTGAGCTTGGCGACCTTGGCCAGGTTGTTCGGGGCCAGGCGTGCGGCGAGCTCGTCGACGTCGGCGGCCAGCGCCAGACGCCGTGCCGCCAGGTCGGACAGGACGGCATCAGCCGACGGCGCGGCCGGCGCGGCGGGGACGGGCGTGGGTGCGGCGTTGGCGCTCACTGGGCGTTCCCCCTCTGCAGGCCGGAGGTCACGGCCCCCTTGACGGCGTTGACGGACTCCTTCAGCCCCTCCTGCGGCGTCGGCGTGTCGGCCTTGGCGGCCTTGAGGCGCTTGATGCCGATCAGGGCCATCGTCACGGCGATGAGGGTGAGGATCAGCGCGACCACGAGGAAGGCGGCCCACAGCGGCATGACGTGGGACAGCCCGGTCGTCAGGGCCCCCAGCAGCAGCCCGAAGATGAACAGGGCCAGCACTCCGGCGGCGGCGAGCAGCCCGGCCCCCAGCCCCATCTCCTTGGCCATGCGCTGGCCCTTGGCCTTGGCCAGGTCGATCTCGCCGCGCACCAGCGCGGAGATGTTCTCCGAGATGCGGGCGATGAGCTCCCCGAGCGTGGGCTGGGCACTGCCGGCAGCCCTGCGAGGAGGCGTGGTGGAGGCCGACGGCGTCGCCTGCGACGGCGGGGGAGGTGGCTGGTTGTTGGGCATGAACGAACCTTCTTGTGTGAGGCACGGCGTTGGACGCAGTCAGCTGACTGCGAGGCGGCGGGATCGCGACAGTGGGACGACTCGCCGCCCTAAGAATCTCACAGCCTGCGCCCTCGTGGAACAACGCAGGCCCGAGCGGGTTTGTAGGTTTGGGCGAGAAGGGCCGGCTTTCGCCACCGGCGATCTGCGAAGGGCCGCCATCGTCGCACTGATCGGCAGCGCGGCCCTATCCGTCCCGACGGCGCAGACCGGCCCGGTGCCCGACATCGGCACGGCCGACTCACGGGTCTCCCCACCGCACCTCCGCCCGGCTATTCCTGGTTCCAGGCCTGCCAGAGGCTCGCGTACTCCCCGCCGAGGGCCACGAGCTCGTCGTGGGTGCCGAGCTCCACGATCCGCCCGTCCATGACGACGGCGACCCGGTCGGCGTCGGCGGCCGTGTAGAGGCGGTGGGCCACCTCGATGACGGTGCGCCCGGCCAGCGCCGTGGACAGGGTCCGCTCCAGGGTGCGGGCGGCGCGCGGGTCCAGCAGTGAGGTGGCCTCGTCCAGGATGAGTGTGTGCGGGTCCAGCAGCACCAGCCGGGCCAGCGCCACCTCCTGGGCCTGGGCGGGGCTCAGCTCGAGGTGCCCCGATCCGACCATCGTGTCCATCCCCTCGGGTAGCCCGTCCACCCAGGCATCGGCCCCGATGGCCTCGATCGCATCGCGGATCGTGTCGTCGGAGGCGCCCGGCCGCCCCAGGCGCACGTTGTCCGCCACGGTGCCGACGAACACGTGGTGCTCCTGGGTCACCAGGGCCACGTGGCGGCGCAGCTCGTCCTCGGTCAGGTCCGTCAGCGACACCCCCTCCCACGGTGACGCTCCCGGAGGTGGGCGGGTTGATGCCCGCCAGCATCCGTCCCAGCGTGGACTTGCCCGACCCCGAGGGCCCGACGACGGCCAGCCGCTCCCCGGGCACGAGCTCCAGGTCGATCCCGTGGAGCACCTCGACGCCCTCCCGGTAGGAGAAGCGCACGTCGTCGAGCACGATCCGCGTGCCCTCGGGCTCCTGGCCGGTGGGGGTGCGGTCGTCGGGGACCTCCTCCACCCCCAGGATGCGCGACAGGGAGGCCTGGGCGATCTGGACCTGGTCGACCCAGAACATGAGCTGGCCCACCGGCTTGCGCAGCTCCATGGAGTAGAGGGCCACGGTGGTGATCGCCACCAGGGTCGCGTAGCCGCGGCCAGCCAGGAAGCCTCCCCCACAGGAGGACGGCGACGACGGGCGCCCGCCAGGCGACGTCGAGCACCATGAACAGGCGCACCCGCAGCGCCGCCGTGTAGCGCTCCAGGGACCAGGCCTCCTTGATGGAGGTCATGATGGCCCGCTCGCGGCGCGCCCCGATACCCAGGGCGTCCACGGTCTCGGCGTGCTCGACCGTCTCGGAGACCGCCCCGTTGAGGCGGGCCTGGGCGGCGGACTCGGCCCGGTAGGCGGGGATGGAGATCGGCAGGTACCAGCGCATCATCGACCACACGGGCGGGGCGATGACGAGCAGCCCGAGCGCCAGGAGGAGGTCGGCGACGGCGGCGGCCAGGAGTGTGAAGACGATCGTCACCACGCACACGAGGATCTGGGGGGATCCCCACCCGCACCAGGAACTCGATGCGGGAGACGTCGGTGGTGGTGCGCCCCACGAGGTCGCCGGTGCCGGCGGACTCCACGGCGCTCAGCGGCAGGTGCACCACCCGGTTCATCATGCGCTCGCGCAGCTCGGCGAAGACTGACTCGCCCAGGGTGCGGGCGTGCTTCTGGGCGAAGCGGTTGATGAGCGCCCCCACGAGCGTGACCGCGATGATGGTCAGCACGATCCGGTCCACGTAGGCGGCGTCGGCCCGCCCGGCCGAGACCCGCCCGACCAGCCGTCCCAGCAGCTGGGGGGCCACGAGCGTGGACAGGACCGCGGTGATCTGGAGGGCCAGGACGACGGCGAAGCGCCACCGGTAGGAGGCCATGATGCGGAAGGTCTTGCGCAGGGCGACGGGCCCGGGCGCGACGGGAAGTGCCATCAGCAGCTCGCCTCCGCATCCTCACCCATGGCCCGTGAGACGACGGCGCGGTAGTCGGCCGCCTGCGCATGGCCGTCGCGAGCCATCGCCATGAGCTCGCGGTGCGTGGAGCGCAGCAGCTCGGCCCCGCTGGAGTCCAGCAGGACGACCTCGTCGCAGGCCTCCAGGACCAGCGGCGAGGCGGTGACGACGATGGTCGTGCGCCCGGCGCGGGCCCGGTGCACCTGGGCGGCCACCCGGGCCTCGGTGTGGGAGTCCAGGGCGGAGGTCGGCTCGATGAGCACGAGCGTGGGAGCCTCGGTGAGCAGCGCCCGGGCCAGGGCCACGCGCTGACGCTGCCCGCCGGACAGGGACCGGCCCTTCTCCGTGATCATCCCGGCCAGGCCCTCGCTCAGGGAGGTGAGGACGTCGCCGGCGTCGGCGATCCCGATGGCCTCGATGAGCCGGTCGTCGCCGGGGGCCTCGCGCTCCTGGGCGCGGACCTGCTGGTCGACGTCGGCCCCGGTGGTGCGCTCGGTCTCGGCGCGCACGAGGTCCTCCAGGCCCGCCGGCTGCGGGTCGGGGCCGCCGCGCACGTCGAGGGCCTCGCGCAGGGTCCCGGTGAACAGCTGGGCGGTGGCGCCGGAGACGACGACGCTGGCGCGCACCTGCTCCAGGGGCATGGTGGTCAGTGGCCGGCCCGCCAGGGTCACGGTGGGGCCGGCGTCGGTGAAGCGCCCCAGGCGCGTGGCCAGGTCGGCGGAGACCTGCGGGTCGGGGCACACGAGGGCCGTCATACGGCCCTCCTTCAGGCGCAGGCCGCTGCCGGTGTCCACCAGGTCGCCGCTGACAGGATGGGCGGCGGCCGGGTCCAGGTTGAGTCGCTCCACGAGGCTGCCGGCGGCCGGCGCCACCTCCAGCAGGCGGCTCAGGCGCCGGGCGCCGACGACGGCCCGGGTGTAGTCCTGCACGCAGCTGGTGAACACCCACAGCGGCCAGGACAGGTAGGCGGTGTAGCCGTAGAAGGTGATGAGCCCGCCGGGGGTGAGGCTGCCGGCCACGGCCATGCGCGCCGCCACCCACACGACGATCGCGGCGAAGAGCCCGGGCAGCAGCACCTGGAGGGTCATGAGAGTGGCCTGCGAGGAGGCCACCTCGACGCCGCGGCGCCGCAGCTCCTGGGAGGCGTCCCGGTAGCGGCGGGCGAAGACGTCCTCCCCGCCGATGCCCCGCAGAATCCGCAGGCCCGCCACCGTGTCCGTGGTGACCGTGGTGACCGCGGACTGGGCCTCGCGCTGGACGGCCTGCCGCTTCTGCAGGGGGCGGATGACCAGGGTGACGATGGCCGCCACCAGCGGCATGCCCAGGATGACGATGAGCCCCAGGCTCACCGAGGTGCGCAGCATGAGGACGGCCACGACGAGGAAGCTGGCCGCCGCCCCCAGCAGGTCCGGCAGGTGCTCGATGAGCTTGCCCAGGTAGTCGGCGTCGGAGGCGATGATGGTGGCGACCTCACCGGAGGAGACCTGCCGGGACAGGTCCTTGCCGGTGGCGGAGATCTGCCTGCCCACGAGCCGGTCGACGTCGAAGGCGGTGCGCATCCAGGCCGTCACCCCGAAGTAGGACATCATCGTGTCCCCGATGGCGTAGACGACGAACAGCACCAGCAGCAGCGCGCCAATGCCCCAGACACGGCCGTTGAGACCGTTCTCGATGCCGGCGTCCAGGGCCTGGCCCAGGAAGGCCGGCACGATCGCCTGGATGATGTTGGAGGTGCAGGCCGCCAGGGTCGCCAGGGTGACCGGGACGGCGGCGCGGCGCAGCAGCCAGCGCAGAAGCGCCCCGGCCCCCAAGGACGGGGGATGGGGCAGCGGGGCGTCAGGGGGTCATGGACTGTGCGGTCAGGGCGGACAGCGCGGTCGGGACGGTCGGGAACGACCGGGAGGACGATTCGGGCATGATCGCATGAGGCTATCGGAGGGGGAAGTCTGCGCGGCAGAGGCAGAGGCGGTGACAAGGAAGATACCGGGCGCGGGAATACGAGCCGGGCACGGCTCGGGCAGCTGCCGGACGGGCCGCGCAGACGTGCCGGCGCCCCGGCCCGCCCCCTCTCCGGGGTCGGCCGGGGCGCCGGGCCTGCTCGGCTTACTCGGCGAACGCCGCTTACTCGGTGGCGATGGCGTCCAGGACCGGAATCCGGGAGGCGCGCAGCGCCGGCACAGGGCCGCGATGACGCCGACCACCACGGAGAGCACGAGCATGCCCACCATCTGGCCCCAGGGGATGCTGAGGCTCGTCAGCCCCTGATCCTCCAGGACCTCCTTGAGGGCGGCGGCCAGGACCACCCCGGTCGCCCCGCCCAGCACGGTGCCGTACAGGGAGGTGAGGACCGACTCGGTGATGATCTCCCCGGACAGCTGGGCCTTGCCCAGGCCGACGGCGCGCATGAGCCCGATCTCGCGGGTGCGCTCCGAGACCGAGAGCACCAGGGTGTTGACGATGCCCAGGATGGCGATGGCGATGCTCAGCCCCAGCAGGCCGTAGAGGACGGCGAGCATTCGGTTGATCTGCTGGCCGACCTGGTCGGAGATCTCGCTGGCGTCGCGCACCGCGTACTGGTAGGTGTCGGCCACGATGTCGCGGGCCTTGTTCCGCGCCGTGTCGAGGTTGGTGCCCTCCTTGAGGGTCAGGAGCATGCCTTGCGGCGAGTCCAGGACGTGGGCCGGGTCCGTGCTGGTGCCCGGGGAGTTCCAGGAGCCCACCGCGGCCGCCAGCTCGGGGGCGATGTAGTAGTTCCCGCCGGTTCCCTTCGGGTCGACGACGGCGCTGACCGTGGCCTCAACCGACCCGGTGGGGCCGGTGACGGAGACCTTGTCCCCGAGCTTGAGGCCTTCGTCCTTCTTCGCGGCCACGTGGGTGGCGTCCAGATCCTTCATCGACCCGGCGCTCGCGGAGACGTCGTAGGCCTTGGAGTAGGTGGCGGGATCGACGACGACAACGGTGGCGGTGGCGTTCTGGCTGCCGTCGGGCTTGGTGACGGAGTCGGCGTAGATGGAGTAGGAGGAGGTCTCCTTGACTCCGTCGATGGCGGCGATCTCCTTGGCCTTGTCGGCCGAGAGACGGGTGTTCAGGCTGCCGATGGTGGCCGGCTGGACCACGAGGTCGGCCTTGAGGGACTTGTCGATCTCGTCGGAGGTCGAGGACTGGAAGGAGGCGGCCAGCGTGGCGCCGGCGCACACCAGGGCCATGCCCACCATGAGGGCGCCGGAGGTGTTGGCCGTGCGGCGCGGGTTGTGGACGATGTTGCGCACCGCCAGGCGCCCGGCGGGCCGCAGCAGCCGGAAGGGTAGTCCCAGCACTGCCACCACTGGGCGGGCCAGGGTCGGGGAGACGATGAGCAGCCCCAGGACCGTGCCGCCCGCGCCCAGCCCCATGATGAGACCGCGCTGCGTCAGGTCCGCGTTCACCCACGCGGCGGCGATCGCAGCCGCTCCGGCCGCCAGCAGCAGCCCGCCCAGGATCGTGCGCAGCACCAGGGACTTCTCCCGGGAGCCCGACACGCCGCGCATGGCCTCGACCGGGTGGGTCAGGGCCGCCTCCCGAGCCGGCAGCAGAGCGCCGACGACGGTGACGGCCAGCCCCACCGCCAGTGAGATCGCGATGATCGTCCCGCTCAGGCCCGTGCCCTCCAGCAGCGGCATGCCGGCGGCGTCGAGCAGCGCGGACAACCCGGCCAGCAGCCCCGCGCCCGCGGCCACGCCCAGGGCGGAGCCGACGACGCCGATGACGACCGCCTGCAGGAACACCACGCCGAACACCGAGCCCGGCGAGGCCCCGACCGCCCGCAGAAGGGCGAACTCCTTGACCCGCTGACGCACGCTCATCGCGAAGGAGTTCATGATGATGAAGGAGCCCACGAACATCGCGACGACGACGAAGACCAGCAGGAAGACCTGAACGAAGCCCAGCTGCTTCTCAATGGTCTGGTTCTGCTCCTTGATGACTTCGGCGCGGGGCTGGACCTGGGCGCCGTCGGGAATGACCTTGGTGATCTCGGACTTGACGGTGTTCACCGAGGAGCCCTGGGCGACGTCGACGGCGATGGTCGTCACCTTCCCGTCCGGGGCGGCGATGGGCATGAGCCAGTTCGGATCCACGCCCACGACCGTCGCGCTGGCCATGGAGGACTCGTAGTGGAACTCGCCGACCACGGTGACCTCGGTGGGCGAGCCCTGCACCACGATGTGTGTCTTGTCCCCGACCTTGAGGCCGGAGTTCTTCAGGGCGCCGGACTCCAGGGTGATCTCACCGGCCCCCTGAGGCTTGTGACCCTGGACCCAGGTCAGGCCCTTCTCGTTGTCATACAGCGGTATGAAGAGCGTGGGGGCACCGGTGGTGGTGACCGGGGCGTCGTTAGAGCCGACGAGGACCCCAGCCATCTGGACGCTGGGGTTGGCGGCCTCGACGCCGTCGATCTGCTTGATCTGCTCGGTCAGGGAGCTGTCGATGGGCTGGGTGGGTACGGACTTCGATGAGCTGCTGTCCCCGTCGGCGGCGATCTTGGGGCCCTGGACGTACAGGTCCGAGGTGACGGTGGAGGACAGCAGCTTGGAGAAGGTCTCCGACATGGAGGCGCGCAGGGCGAGCGTGCCCGACAGGAACGCCACCCCGAGCATGACGGCGAAGGTGGTCAGGAAGAACTGTTTGGCGTGGGCACGCACGGAGCGCCAGGCGACTCGTCTCACGGCTCAGGCCCCCTCGATGGCTGAGCCGGTGAACGGGGCGGCGGCTGCGGGGGCGGGCTCGGTCTCGCTCAGCTCACGCAGGGCGTCCAGGACCCGGTCGCGGTCGGGCTCGTCCAGCTGGGCGACGACGTGCCCGTCGCGCAGGAAGATGACGGTGTCGGCCCAGGCGGCCGCCTCCGGCTCGTGGGTCACCATGACCACCGACTGCCCCAGGTCGTCGACGCTGCGGCGCAGGATCTCCAGGACCTGATCGGTGGAGTGGGAGTCCAGGTTGCCGGTGGGCTCATCGGCGAAGACAACCGCCGGCTCGCCCACGAGCGCCCGGGCGCAGGCCACGCGCTGGACCTGGCCGCCGGAGAGCTCGGCGGGCCGGTGGGACAGGCGCTCCCTGAGGCCGACGGCGTCGATCACCTGGTCGAAGCGCTGCGGGTTGACCTTCTTGCGGGCGATATCCAGGGGCAGGGTGATGTTCTCCGCCGCCGTGAGAGTGGGGACCAGGTTGAAGGACTGGAAGATGAAGCCGATGCGCTCGCGGCGCAGGCGGGTGAGGCGACGCTGGTTCATGGAGGAGACCATGTCGCCGTCGAGCATGATCTCCCCGGAGGTGATCGAGTCCAGGCCGGCCAGGCAGTGCATGAGCGTGGACTTGCCGGAGCCGGACGGCCCCATGATGGCGGTGAAGCGGGCGCGGGCGATGTCGACGTTGACGGAGTCGAGTGCGGCGACGGCGCCCGAGCCGCGGCCGTAGACCTTGGAGAGGTTGCGTGCGGAGACCACGGGGTCATCCACCGGGTGGTGAGGTGTGAGGACGGAGGGTGCGGCGACGGGGGTGGAACTACTCATAGCTTCAGTCTGGCAGTGGTATGGGATGGGTGAATCCTCCTGGCGGATGACCATCCCCTGAGCGTGTGGTCGGGCCACCCTGACCCGGGGTCGGGGAGGTCCCTGAGACGAGGGGCGGACGGGGCGCATAGAAGAAGCGGGCGTTGGCGAGGTGGAGTCCGTTTTCTAACTTTTCCGACGATTCGTGATTACCATCGGGGATGATCGGAGCCTGGTGAAGGACCCGGGATGGGTTGGCTGCGCGCCCGATCAGTTGATGTCACCCATACGTTCTCCCGGAAAGGCTCTGCATGGATCCGGTTCAGCTCATGATGGCGGCGCATCAGGCCGATGCGACGGTTGCCGCTCAGACTCCGGACCAGGCCCTGCAGGCCGCCATCGCACAGAGCCGGCCCGACCTATGGGCGCCGCTGTCGACCAACCGGGCCGCTTATCCCGACCTGCTTGGCTGGCTGGCCAGTACCGGGAACGCCGAGGTCCTCGCCAACCTCCGTGCGCGCGGCTACCTGACCGACGGCGCGGCCGCCAATGCTGCTGATGGCGCGGGAGGCGTGGGGGCTGTGGCTGCGGCTGATAGTGCGGCCGGCGAGCCCACTGTGGACCCCGCTTTCAGTCAGGGGGACCCGGCGCAGACGGTGCCGACCGAGTCGGCGGATTCGGCCGGAGACGGCGGCACGCCGGTGGACGAGGACGAGGTGGCCGATGAGCCCGGGCCGGTTGACGGCGATGAGGTCGAAGGTGTCGCTGGCGCCGACTCTGGCGAGGCTGGTGACGCCCAGAAGACGGACGAGCCTGCCGAGGACTCCAACACGGCTGAGACTGCCGCCGAGCCCGATGCAGAGCCGGAGGTCGCCGACGAGGTGGCCGCGGATGCCGACGAGGTTCGGGAGTCGGGGACCGATCAGCCTGAGGACGAGGCCTCAGGAGAGCAGGCAGTTGACGAAACCGCCGTCGACGAGTCTGCCGATGAGCGCGACGTGGCTACGGCTGCCACTGAGCTCGATGCGGAGGACGCCGCTGTCGATGCCGGCTCTGGCGAAGCCGGTGTTGAGCCCGAGACAGAGGAACCTGCCGAGGACTCCGACGCGGCTGAGACCGCCGTCGATTCTGATACGGAGACCGCAACCGACGAGGCTGCGGACTCCGACAGCAACGCCCCTACCGTCCTCGCCCCCGTATCGCAGTGGCAGGAGGTCGACTCGGCCGACACGACTGACGTCACGGCTTCAGTCCAGTCCGCGGCCGTGACCTCCGGCTGGACAGCGGGCTCGGCTGCTCCCGCCGTGGGCTCGGCCGAGTCGGTGGCCTTCCCCGTGCCCCCGCCGCCGTCGGCCGAGGACATCGCCGCCTGGGCCGAGACCCCCAGCGGGGCGCCGTCGGGCTTCTCCGCCGCTCAGCCGGCCGTGGAGCTGGACATGTTCGGGCCCCAGATGGTGGCCCAGATGCCGCCTCCTCAGCAGAAGCAGCCGTCGAAGTCCAGTAGCGGGCGCCTGATCGCGATCATCGTGGTCCTCCTGCTCGTCCTCGTCGGCGGAGGCGGCCTGTGGGCCGGCACCTACTTCGCCAACAAGGACAAGAGTGGGGACACCTCCCAGGACAAGGCCGACAGCAACGGCGACAAGGACGGCAAGCAGAACGGCCAGGCCGACGCCGCGGCAACGTCCACCGCGGCGGCCCTGCCCTCGGGCGCGGTCAAGGCATGCTCCAGCATGCCGACCTTCACGATCACCTCAGTGGAGGACGGTCAGGGTGAGCTCAAGGTCCAGGGCACCATGGCGACCTCCTGTGCCGAGGGAGACTTCCTGGCCGGGTCGTCCAGCCAGATCCTCGTCTACAGCTCCGCCGGCCCCACCGGCGGCGCTGATGTTGACTCCCTTGTCGCCTCGGGAACCTTCGACCTCTCCAGCGAACCGCTCATCATCCCCAACGGCGGGCGGACGGTGACGCTGCGCTTCGGCGAGCAGCACTACTTCCGCACCGCCAAGGATCTCGATCTCAAGAGCCTGTCGGTCAGGCCCTCCTTCGACCGCGGCTCCTCATCGAGCGCCACCTCGAAGAGCTCGACGAACTCCCCGATGACCATCGCCTCCTCATCGAGCTCCAACGCCAACCAGGAGGCGCAGGACGAGCAGGCCGCCGGAGACGCCATCGGGTGGCAGGTCAAGCACGACTACCCCGTCGTCATGAACAGCATGCGAGGCAAGTGGACCCCGCAGCTGTCCTCCAAGCAGGTCGGCCTGGTGGCCGAGGGGCAGACCTGGACCAACCGCTCGATTCTTGCGGAGTTCCTCAAAACTCGGCAGGCCAATCCGAAGGCCGTCATCATCGACACCAGCCAGTGGCCGGTCTACGACGTCGGCGGCTGGTGGGTGACGCTGTCCGGCGAGCTCTACGACGACGCCGACCAGGCCAACGCCTGGTGCGACGCCCAGGGCTACGACTCCGACCACTGCCTGGCCAAGCGCATCGAGTCCAACGGAACATCGCAGGGCACCACCAAGACCCGCTGAGACGCGAGCGGCCCGCCTGAGAACATGAGCGGCCCGCCTGAGCCACTGGCTCAGGCGGGCCGATGCGCTTGCCGATGCTCCTATCGGTGCGCTTCAGGACTGCAGGCTCTTCTTCAGGTTCAGCACCCGCGTGGCCGACTCGTCCACCCGCGCCGCGAAGGCCGGATCGGACTGGGCGGTGGCGATGAGGGCCTTGACCATGTCCGCGACTACCGTCGGGTCCGCCGAGGCCAGCACGAGGTCGCAGCCGGCCCGGATCGCCCGCACCGCTCGATCGCCCGCACCCACCTCCTGCACCTGGACGGCGGCCGAGACGTCGTCGGTGATGACCACCCCGGAGAAGCCCATCTCCCTGCGCAGCATGTCGGTGACGATCTTCGAGGAGAAGACCGCCGGCGCCGAGGAGTCGATGAGAGAGTACGTCGCCGAGGAGACCATGATGGCCTGCGCACCGGCGGCGATGGCATTGGCGAAGACGCCGACGGCGGCGTCGGGCAGGCGGTTCGTGGCGGAGTCGACGACGCCCGCGGAGGTGTCCGTGTTGTCCTTCACCCGCCCCAGTCCCGGGAAGTGCTTGTAGGTGGGGATGACCTTCGAGGCCCGCATCCCCTCGGCGAAGGCGCCGGCCTGGGAGGAGACCGTGGCGGCGTCGTGCCCGTACTCGCGCCCCCAGCGGCCGATGGGCTCGTTGGAGGTCGGCCGGGAGATGTCGACCAGGTCGACCACCGGGGCCAGGTTCATGTTGACCCCGACGTCGGCCAGCTCCTTGCCCCAGGTGCGTGCCGAGGCCACCAGCTGGTCGCGCGGCTGGGCCGACTGGTCCAGCGCCGAGGGGATGTCGGAGAAGCCCGAGCCGGACAGGACCTGGACCTCGCCGCCCTCCTGGTCCGTGGCCACGAGCATCGGGGTGGCGTGGGTCGTGGCCGGGCCGACCTTGGAGGTGAAGGAGGAGACGACCTTCTGGGTCGCCTGACTGCCCGCCGTGGTGCGCCCGGCGATGAAGATGTTGCCGACGTGGTGGGTCTCGACGGCCTGGGTGGAGGCCTGCGTGGGGGCCTGGGCGTCCACCCCGACCATCATGAGCTGGCCGACCTTCTCCTCCAGGCTCCAGCCCGCCAGCGCCCCGTTGGTGGCCGTCGCGGTGGCCGAGGGCGTCCCGCTCGCAGCCGTGGTGGGCGAGGGGGTGGCGCTCGACGCGGCCGGCTTCGGAGTCGTTGGCCGCGCGCTGGGGGAGGAGGAACTGGCCGATGAGGAGCCGGGGAGCAGCGAGCATCCCGCCAGGGAGCCGGCGCCCAGGAAGGCCGCCAGGAGCAGTGGCCTCCGACTCATGTGATGCGGCGAGGACTGGCCGGTGGCGCCGGGGGCGAGGGGCTCACCGGCGTCGGAAGTGTCAGGCCGATAACGGTCGTTCATGCCGGCCACACTAAGGCAGTCCCTGGGTGCGTGCGAGGTCATGACCCTGACGGGCTGCTCGCGCACTGTTCGCGGCGCTACTCCCAGCCCAGCTCGTGGAGGCGCTCGTCGGGGATGCCGAAGTGGTGGGCGACCTCGTGGATGACGGTCACGGTGATCTCCTCCTCCAGCTCCTCGCGGCTGGCGCACCAGCGCTCCAAGGGGCCGCGGAAGATGAGGATGCGGTCGGGCAGCACCATGGACCAGCCCTCGTCGCGCTCGGTCAGGGGGACGCCGTCGTACAGCCCCAGGAGCGTGGGCAGGCCGGAGTCGTCATAGTCCTCCTCGGTGAGCATCTCCGGATCGGGCTCGTCCTGAACGAGGACAACGACGTTGTCCATCACCTCGGCCAGGTCGGCGGGGATCCGGTCGAGGCGTCACCGACGACGTCCTCGAAGTCCTGCTGCGACATCCTGACCGGCCGCGGTTCCTGGGTGCGGTCAGGCTCCTGCTGGTGCTTGTGGCTCACGGGCTCAGCCTGCCAGACCGTCCGGCTCCGGCTCAGCAGTCCTCGCGGGCCGGAATCCCGCCGAAAACCGAGCGGTGAGGAGGGTCACGCTCCTGGGATTTGCGCTGCGGAAGACTGTCCCCTTAGTGTTCATCCCGGTTCGAGGCGCGACGACGTCGAAGGCCCCTGGCCCCCATCGTCTAGCGGCCTAGGACCCCGCCCTTTCACGGCGGTAGCACGGGTTCGAATCCCGTTGGGGGTACGGATTCGCACAAGTGAATAACACAGTGAATTCACACTGGCCTCGTGGCGCAGTTGGTTAGCGCGCCGCCCTGTCACGGCGGAGGTCGCGGGTTCAAGTCCCGTCGAGGTCGCGGAACGATCGGTCCGATCAGAAATGGTCGGACCGATTCCATCCCAAGGCTCTGTAGCTCAGTTGGTAGAGCGTTCGACTGAAAATCGAAAGGTCACCGGATCGACGCCGGTCGGAGCCACTGCGAAAGGCCCGGAACCCACAAGGTTCCGGGCCTTCGCTCATTGCTGGACGGGCCTCCGCTCGGGGCCGGGCGCGCCGGGCCCCTTCTGAGTGTCGCCTGCGGGATCTCTTCGCCATGTCGGTAGCCAAGACGGCCTTCATGATGGATGATGGTGGCCTTATGTGTGTGCGACGCCACGTTCGTGAGCGCTGAGAGCTCCGTACTCCACCTGGCCCGCACGCCACCACACGACCCGCGCCGTGTGACGGCGCCACATTCATACTGCGCAAGGAGGACGCCATGATCTCAAAGACCGTGACCCAGCCCCCGGGCGAGCCGATGGAGGAGCCGGAGCAGACCATCCATCCCGACCCCGAGGTCGTCGCGAACGCCTGGGTCGGCGACTGGCGCGCTCTGGAGGAGCGGGCCGCCGCGGATCTGGAGGGCTACTGGGCAGAGCGCGCCGGCGAGCTGGAGTGGTCCAGGCGCTGGGACGCGGTGCTCGACGAGTCCGGGGCACCTTTCTACCGTTGGTTCGTCGGTGCTCGGACGAACATCGTCTCCAACGCCGTCGACCGGCACCTGACCAACTCCCACCGCAACAAGCTCGCCCTCATCTGGGTGGGTGAGGACATTGAGCAGGTGCGTACCTTCTCCTACTTCGACCTGGGCCGGGAGGTCGAGAGGATGGCCAACGTCCTCAAGGCCATGGGGGTGCACAAGGGCGACGTCGTGACGATCTACCTGCCCCGTATCCCCGAGGTCTTCTTCGCCATGCTCGCCTGCGCCAAGCTCGGGGCCGTCCACTCGGTGGTCTTCGCCGGCTACTCCTCCGACGCCCTGAGCGCGCGCATCGATGACTCGGAGTCCAAGGTCGTCATCACCGCCGACGGCTCGTGGATCAATGGCAAGGTCTTCCCCATGAAGGAGATCGTCGACGACGCGGTGCGCTTCTCGCCCACCGTCCAGAACGTCATCGTCGTGCGCAACACCGGCACCGAGGCGGTCATGGACCCCATCCGCGACCACTGGTACCACGAGCTCTGCAAGCTCCCGATCGCCCAGGGCCGCTGCGAGACCGTGCAGGTCGACGCCGAGGATCCCCTGTTCATCCTCTACACCTCCGGGTCCACCGGCAAGCCCAAGGCCATCCTGCACTCCCACGGCGGCTACCAGGTGGGCACCTATGTCACCCTCCACGACTGCTTCGACGTCCATGATGCCGACCGCTGGTGGTGCACCTCGGACCCGGGCTGGATCACCGGCCACAGCTACCTCGTCTACGGCCCACTGCTCAACGGCGCCACCGTCTTCATGTACGAGGGAAACCCGACCTACCCCTACCCGGACCGCTGGTGGAACCTCATCGAGCGCTACGGCATCAACGCCTTCTACACCGCCCCCACGGCCATCCGCACACTCATGCGCTTCGGCGAGGCCTGGGTGCGGCGCCACGACCTGTCCAGCCTGCGGCTGCTGGGCAGCGTCGGCGAACCCCTCAACCCCGAGGCGTGGCGCTGGTTCCACCACGTCGTGGGCTCCGACCGCTGCCCGATCATCGACACCTGGTGGCAGACCGAGACCGGCATGTTCCAGATCACGACGGTGCCCTCCATGCCCCAGAAGCCCGGCGCGGCGGGCCGGCCGGTCTTCGGCCAGGAGGCGGCCGTCGTCGACGAGGAGGGACGGGAGGTCCCCGACGGCGTCGAGGGGAACCTCGTCCTCAAGCGGCCCTGGCCCTCGATGATGCGCACCCTCTTCCGTGACCCGCAGCGCTACGTGGACACCTATTGGAGCAAGTACCCGGGCCTGTACCTGACCGGGGACTCGGCCAAGCGCGACGCCGACGGCTGGTTCTGGATCATCGGGCGCACCGACGACGTCATCAAGGTCTCCGGCCACCGCCTGGGCACGGCCGAGGTCGAGTCGGCGCTCGTCTCCCACTCCGCGGTGACTGAGGCCGCCGCCGTCGGCCTGCCCCACGAGGTCAAGGGGCACTCCGTCCACGTCGCCGTCGTCCTGGCCACCGGGGTCGAGCCCTCGCGTGAGCTCGAGGCGGAGCTGCGCCAGCACGTGGCGGCGACCCTGTCGCCGATCGCCAAGCCGGAGTCCTTCGTCTTCCTCGAGTCGCTGCCCAAGACCCGCTCGGGCAAGATCCTGCGCCGGGTGCTGCGGGCCCGGGCGCTGGGTCAGGATGAGGGCGACCTGTCCACCCTCGCCGAGGAGTGATCGCCTCGGCCCCGACCAGGCCCCGGATCAGGGGGCGGTCCGGGCCACTGCGAAAGGCCCGGAACCCACAAGGTTCCGGGCCTTCGCTCATGACCGGGTGAGCTCCGCGCCGGGGCGGAGGGACTCACTGGCGATCGCGCCGGTAGTTGCGCACGGTGGCGAAGATGGCGAAGGCGACGGCGGCCACCGGCCAGAGGATCCAGGAGATGTCCCAGGCGTCGAAGATGAAGCTCCACAGCAGGTAGATGACCACTGCGGCGGGCCAGTAGATGCTGGCGACGAGGTTGGTGAAGGGGTCGTCGTCCTGATTGCCGTCCCAGGAGGCCTGCTGGCTGACGGGTGCGGGGCCGGCGGGACGGCTGGGCTCGGAGGCCACCGGAGCGCCCGCGGGGGCCACCTGCGGAGCGCCGCCGGGCCGGATGTCCTGAGCGATGCCCAGGACCGGGGCCAGCTCGTGAAGGTTGCCGAAGTCGGTGATGACCTGCCCCACCGCCTCGTTGTGGGTCTTGCCCTGGGCGATGGCGTCGTTGTAGGCGTCCTCCATCATGGCGCGCAGCTCGGAGCGGGCCTCGATCAGGCGAGGCGTGGCGGGGTAGGGGGCGAACATGTTGTCGAGGAAGGTCTCGATGGTGTCCATCAGTGGGCTCCTTTCGCGAAGCGGTCGACGAGGGTCTTGGTGTCCTCCCACTCGGCGACCTTGGCGGTCAGCTGGGCGGTGCCTTCGGAGGTGAGGCGGTAGTAGGTGCGGGACTTGCCGGAGTCGGAGACTCCTGAGTAGGAGGCCGCCAGGCCGGTGGACTCCCAGGCGCTTGAGGGCTGTGTAGAGGGTGGTCTGCTTGATGGTGTACTCGCCGTCGGAGACCTCGGTGATGGTCTTGGCCAGATCGTAGGCGTAGGACGGCTGTCGCTTGAGCAGGGACAGGACGATGAGGTCGATGTAGCCGCGAATGGCGTCTGCGCTAATCATGTGAACCCTCCTTCCTTGGTTCGTGATGACGGGGCCCTGAGGTCTTTGTGTGCATCTAACGTACTACGGCACACGTAGTACGTCAAGCGGGTGTTGGCGGGGGATGCTTCCGCTGGCGGCCATACGTCACAGCCCAGGCACAGCCGGGCTGCTTAAGGTGGCTTCATGCTCGTCGCAGCCACCACCCCTCCCGCGACCCCCAGCGCAGATCCCAGTGCGAGTGCCTCGACCACGCCCACTCCCACGGGTGTGCCCGAAGTTAACGTCGACGAGACCGTCAAGGCGGTGACCAAGACGACCAACGACCTGGTCACCATCGCCTGGCAGGCCGGCGTGGGAGTTGTCATCGGCCTGGTCATCGCCTTCGTGGTGGTGGCGATCCTGACGTTCATGGGCAGGCGGCGCCTCCTGTACCACGAGATCGTGGACTTCGGACGCCGGCCGATCGTCGCCGTCGGCGCCATGACCGGGGCCTTCCTGGGTACCCAGCTCGCCCTGACCGCGCTGCGGCACATCAAGAGCGACTCCACGACGATGGTCGTCATCGAGCGCGGGGTCACCATCGCCCTCATCTTCTCGGTGACCTGGCTCGTCGTCGCCTTCGCCAAGGCCATCGAGTCCACCGTCGTCAAAGGGGCGCAGGCCGGCGGGGACCAGGGGCGCGCCAACCGCGTGACCACCCAGAGCCAGATCATCCGGCGTGTGGCCCAGGTGATCATCGTCATCGCCGGGCTCGTCAGCGCCATCATGACCTTCCCCAGCGTCCAGTTCGCCATGGGCTCGCTGCTCGCCTCGGCCGGTCTGGCCTCCGTCATCGCCGGTATGGCCGCCCGCTCCATGCTCGGCAACGTCTTCGCCGGCCTCCAGCTGGCCACCACCGACGCCATCCGTGTGGACGACATCGTCGTCGTCGACGATGAGCAGGGCACCATCGAGGAGATCACCCTGACCTACGTGGTCATGCGCACCTGGGACGACCGGCGCCTCATCCTGCCCTCGACCCACTTCACCGAGAACCCCTTCGCCAACTGGACGCGCGGAGGCTCCCAGGCCACCGGCTCCTTCACCCTCGACCTGGACTGGCGCGTGCCCATCGCCTCGCTGCGTGCCGAGCTGGCCCGCCTCGTGGCCGCCTCGTCAGTCTGGGACGGGCGCCAGGCCTCCCTCGAGGTCTTCGACGCCGTCGGCGGCCACGTCACCGTGCGCATCGTTCTGACCGGGAACGACCCCGGCGATGTCGGCGCCCTCAAGTCCTACGTGCGCGAGGAGCTGGTCACCTGGCTCCAGCGGGAGGCCCCCTACGCCCTGCCGCGCACGCGAGTGGAGGTCGAGCAGGTCGAGGTCACCCAGGACCTCGGCCCCGAGGAGGTGGCCCGCGCCGCCGAGCAGATCGTCGCCACGCAGAAGGCCGGCCCCGCCGGCACCACCACGGCCGCTGCGAGAAGTGGGACCGACGCCACCGTGACCACGGAGGCCGAGGGGAGAGCGCGGCCCACGGGCTGGGGGCCCGGCGGGCCGTCACCCTGGGGCGGGCCATGGGGCGCTCCCTGCTGCACCGCGCCCGGCGCGGGGGACTGGGACCCAGGTGAGCCGGGCCGCTACGTGGCCGACGCGCCAGCGGATGGGTGAGTTTTCGCTGCGTGAACGCATCTCGCCCGGCGCCGTCGAGCGGGTGACGATGAGCCCATGAGTACCAACGCCAGCAGCGACCCCTCCGTGACGCCCACCTCCGAGCCCTCTGGCCCGGCCGTCGATGGCCCGGCCGTCGACCTGGAGGCCGTCGCGCGCACCGACGCCCAGTGGCGCGCCGCCCTGAGCCCCATGGAGTACCACGTGCTGCGCGAGGCCGGCACGGAGAGGCCCTTCACCGGGTCCCTGCTCGATGAGCACCGCGAGGGCGTCTACCGCTGCCGCGGCTGCGGCGCCGAGCTGTTCCGCTCCACCACCAAGTTCGACTCCCACTGCGGCTGGCCTTCCTTCTACGACCCCTCCGACTCCGAGGCGGTCACCCTGAGCACCGACACCTCCCACGGCATGGTGCGCACCGAGGTCCGCTGCGCCACCTGTGCCAGCCACCTGGGACACGTCTTCGACGACGCCCCCCAGACCCCCACCGGCCAGCGCTACTGTATGAACTCCGTAAGCCTGACCTTCGAGGAGGAGCAAGCATGATCCGGGTCCTGAGCCTCAACCTGCAGCACGGACTGCCCGGCGCCGGGGCCGGTGACGGCAGCGCCTCCACCGGCTCGCTGGCCGGCGCCGACATCTCCGACCCCGCCACCGCCCGCGCCGTCATGCGGGCCACGGCCGAGCAGATCGCCGAGCTGGCCCCCGACATCATCGCCCTCCAGGAGGTGGACCTGGGCCAGGCCCGCTCCGGGCGCCTCCATCAGGCGGCCTTCCTGGCTGAGGAGCTGGGCATGCCGACCTGCCGCTTCTCCGCCAGCTACGCCGGGCCGGTGGTGGGGCTGCGCCGTCGGCCCCTGCGCACCGCGCTGAGCTCGCCGACCGATGACGTCCTGGGGCCGCTGCGCGCCGCCGTCGGGGCTGGGCCGATCGGCTACGGCAACGCCCTCCTGTCGCGGTTCCCGGTCTCCGGCTGGCACGTCAAGCGCCTGGGGCGCGGGGCCTCCAGCGTGGAGAAGCGTGGCGAGCGGGCCTGGGACCCGCGCTCCTACCACGTGTCCACCGCCTCCCAGCGCATCATGGTGGCCGCCACCCTCGAGGTGCCCGAAGGTGCTGGCGGGCCGATCCGCCAGCTGTCGGTCGCCTCCACCCACCTGGCGACCCGCGAGTCCATGGCAGCGCGCCAGCTCGCCGCCGCCTGGGGGGCGCTCGCCGGGCTGCCCGGGCCGCACCTGCTCGTGGGCGACTACAACCTCTCCGCCGAGCAGGTTGACGTCCTGGGGCTGGGGCGGACCGTGGGGAGGGCTCACCTTCCCGACAGCCGGCCCCAAGCGCCGCATCGACCACGTGCTGACCGACCTGTGGCCCACCGGCCCCGACGGCCTGCCGCTGACCGATGAGGCCGCCGCGTCGGGCGGGAGCCCGCTCCTGCGTGCCGTGGAGTGGGGCACGAGCTCCTTCATCATCTCCGACCACGTCGGCACCTGGGTGGACCTCGAGCCGGTCGGCTGAGGGGCGCCCGCCAAAGGCCCAGCACCCGCGAGGTCGTACTGCCCGGCTCCGTCGTTGTCGGGCCCCCGCCGCAGCCCTGCCCGCGAGGTCGTACCTTAGGTCGCGCGTTCGAGGGGTAGAGGGTACTGTGTTGTCTCATGACTTCTGAGAGTTTCGGATGTCATGACATCTGAGACACTGGTGGGGTGGGTTGCCTGGGGGTTATGGGTAACTCGATTTCGCCGTCTCGGCGTGAGCAGGTCATAGGTTTTGACTCCAGGACCAGTGGGATGAGCGTGGAGGAGTTCTGCGCTCAGGTGGGTATCTCGCGGGCGTCGTTCTACCGGATACGCCGACGCGCTGAGCACGAGGGCCTGGCTGCCGTGCTGACGGCGCGTTCACGGGCCCCGCGCCACCCGGCGCGGGTGTGGGACCAGGGCACTGATGAGCGCATCGCCCAGGTTCGTGCCGACCTGCTCGCCGCCGGCCGGGAGGCGGGTCCGGCCTCGGTGTGGTGGGTGATGAGCCAGGGCGCCAGCGTTCCGGCTCCCTCTCGCGCGACGATCGCCCGCAGCCTGCGCAGAGCCGGCCTGGTGGTCCCCGCCCCGCGCAAGCGGCCCAGGACGTCGTACAAGCGCTTCACCCGCAGCGCGGCCAACGAGATGTGGCAGATCGACGGCTTCCAGTGGCGCCTGGAGGACCGTCTGGTGACCGTCTACCAGGTCGTTGACGACTGCTCGCGGGTCATCACCGCCCTGAGGGCCTGCTGGGGCGGTGAGAGCGTGGCAGGCACCCGCATGGTCCTTGAGGAGGCCTTCGCCGCCTGGGGGCGCCCGGCGGCGATCCTGTCGGACAACGCGCTGGCGTTCAACACCAGCCGCATCACTGGCCCGGGAGCCACCGAGAAGTGGCTGGCATCCCTGGGGGTGCGTCCCATCAGCGGGCGGGTGGGCCACCCTCAGACCCAGGGCAAGGTCGAGCGCTCCCACCAGCCGGCAGCCGCCTGGCTGCGCGCCCACCCGGCCAGCACCCTGGAGGAGCTCAACACCGAGCTGGACCGCTTCACCAACTACTACAACACCGAGCGCCAGCACCAGGGCCACGGCGTCGCACTGACCCCGCTGAGGGTATGGGCTCAGACCCCCAGGGCGCTAGCCAGCCCAGCCCCCATCGACCTGGAGCGCCTACCAGCCGGCGGCGGCCCCATCAGCCTGCCCGACCCAGCCGATCCCGACCAGGCCGTGGACCGCGCCCGACGCACCGTGATGTCCAACGGGTGCGTGTCCTACAAGGACCGTGCACTGTCACTGGGCCAGACCATGCGCGGCATCGAGGTCACCCTGATCGAGTACACCACGCGCCTGGACCTCTACGACCCCGACGGACGCCGCTTCGTGTCCCTGCCCTGGCCCCAACCCACCCAGAGGCAGCAAGGCAACCGCTCCACCATCGACACCAAGAAACCGCCCTACAGACTCATCCCGCTCCCACCCCGACACCACCGAACGTCTCACAGGTCATAACCCCAACCAGTGTCTCAGAAGTCATGACACCCAAACGTCTCAGAAGTCATGACCCCCAAATGTCTCAGAAGTGAGGAGACAGCACAGAGGGGTAGAGGGTACGAACGCGCGGGCTACCCTACGAACGCGAGACCGGGCCTGCGACCCGTCCGGTCGATGAGAGGGGGCGGTGATGGCCGATGTGGTGGCGGGACTGGCCGTCTTCGGCGCAGTCATCGCCGTCGGCTGGCTGCTGGTGCGCACCCGCGCCGTGCCCGCTGACGCCGACGGGGTCCTCACCCGCGTCTGCTTCTTCGCCGCCACCCCAGCGCTGCTCGTGACCACGCTGAGCCGCGCCGACCTGACGGCGGTCCTCTCCCGCTCCACCGCCGTGGCCGTGGCCGCCGAGCTCGCTGCCATCGTCTCGGCCTGGTGCCTCCACCGACTCGTGCTGCGCCGCCCCACCGCCGAGGCCACCATCGGCGCGCTCGCCTCCGGCTACGTCAACGCCGCGAACCTGGGGATCCCGGTGGCCGTCCTCGTCCTGGGGGACGCGGCCACCATCGCCCCGATCCTCCTGCTCCAGCTCCTCGTGCTCACCCCGGCCACCTTCACCGTGCTCGACGCCGTCACCCGCCGCGGCAACCCGTCCCGCTTGGCGACCCTGACCGTCCCGCTGCGCAACCCCCTGCTGTGGGGTGTTGTGGCCGGGACCGCGGCGAACCTGGGAGGGGTGGACCTCAAGGAGTGGGAAGGCGGCTATCCGGCCCAGGGCCTGGAGATGCTCGGGCGCGTCGCGGTGCCGCTCATGATGCTGGCTCTGGGGATGAGCCTGGCCGGGGCGCCCCGGCCCCTGCGCACTCCGGCGCCGGACGCGCCTGTCCACGGTGTGGGCCGGCGCAGGGACTTGTGGCTGGCGGTGGGCTGGAAGCTCGCCGTCATGCCGGGGCTGGCCGTCGTCGTCGGACTGGCGGCGGGACTCAGCGGAGGCCAGCTGCTCGCCCCGGTCGTCACCGCCGCCCTGCCCACGGCGCAGAACGTCTTCATGTACGCCTCGCGCTACGGGGCGGCCAAGGACCTGGCCCGTGACGCCGTCCTGCTGACGACGGCCGGATTCGTGCCCGTGGTCCTGCTGGCCGCCGCGCTCCTGCACTGAGCCGGCGCGGTCGCACTGCCCAGCGCCGGCGCCTCCCTCACCCGCGCAGTCGTGCCTGAGGTCGCACTGTCGAGGGTTCAGGGTGCGACCTCGCGGTTAACCTACGACCTCCTCGCGCCGGGCTCCTCAGGGCAGTTCGTCGCGAGTGGGAGGGTTGGCCCCCGCCCGCGAGACCGTGATGTCGGCGATGGCCGCGGCGTGGCGCACGATCCGCTCCAGGGTCGCGGCGTACACCGCGCGCAGCGCCTCGCGCCGGTCCGCACCCACGAGGTCCTCGCTCCACAGCGCGTCCTCCAGGCCGCCCATGAAGGAGTCGCCGGCGCCCACCGTGTCCGCCACCACGACGTTCGGGTCGGCGGGTACCTCCAGGCGCACCCCCCGAAGCGGACAGGGCCAGGGCGCCCTGCTTGCCGCGCGTGACGACCACAACGGCCGCGCCCTTCTCCAGCCAGGAGCGCAGCACCGTCTCCAGGTCCGCACCTTCGCCGTAGAGCCAGGCGATGTCCTCATCGGAGCACTTGACCAGGTCCGACAGGCCCACCAGGCGCTCGACGACCTCACGGGCGTCCTCGGGATCACCCATGAGCTGAGGCCGGGCATTGGGGTCGTAGGCAATGGTGGAGGTGGCGCGGGTCTCGCGCAGCACCTGTTCCACGGTGGTGGCGCCGGGGGCCAGGATCGCGGCGATCGAGCCGGTGTGCACCAGCAGCGGCGCCTGCCCGTCGTCCAGGGCCGGGCGTGGCGGGTTCCAGTCCAGGTCGAAGACGTAGCTGGCGGCGCGGTCCTCCCCGATGGTGGCCTGCGCCGTGGAGGTGCGCGTCGCGCCGTCGGCGCCCGGAGCCAGACGAACCCCGGAGGCCTCCAGGTGGGAGCGCACCGCCTGACCACGCTCGTCGGTGCCGATCCAGCAGTGCAGCTCGGCGTCGCGGCCCAGGCGCGCCAGCCCCAGGGCGACGTTGGCAGGCGAGCCGCCGGGGATGTCCACGGGCTCCTGCCCGGGGTGGATGACGACATCAACCAGGGCCTCGCCGATGACGAGAGCGGATCCTGGGCGGCCGGGTGCGGACATGGGCGACTCCTTCGTGCAGGACCGGGAGAATGAGAAGAGGTGGTGAGAGGGACTCGGGCGGATGAGGAACGCGGCGGTGCCACAATGCCCGGAAGTGGCCGGCTCGCTGATCGATGCGCGCGGCCGGGGGGGCGAATGCCCACAGACTACCGATCCGGCGCCGTCCACAGGGGGCATCTCAGCCAAGAATGTCCAAATCGGATACAAAGGGCGTTCAGTGCACAGGCCGCATGAATGAAAACCTTGGAATCATGCGGATGTGTTTCGTCCGGATGAGAACGACCCAAGCCTTTGTGTCCGATTTGGACATCCACGGCTCCTTCCGGGCTCCTGCGCTGGTTCCCAGCGGCCCTCGATGGGGGCACCACCGCCAGAGGGGCTCGGGCAACTCGGTCAGTCCACTGCGCAGGCGGGCTCGACCGCGGCCCCGGGCCAATGCTCACGTTGCTAAGACGGTCGATTCGTTGCGCGTGCGGGCACGTGCCCGGCCTGGAGCCGCTGGTCCGGCGGGTCATGCCCGGCCAGCCCCAGGTCGCGTCAGTCCTCAGGGTCCTCCTGCGCGACCGCGGCCAGGCGGGCACGGGCCTCATCGAGCCAGGTCTGACAGCGCTGGGCCAGGGCCTCGCCGCGCTCCCACAGCGCCAGGGAGTCCTCCAGGGGGACCGAGCCCGCCTCAAGACGCTGTACCACGGCCACCAGCTCCTCGCGGGCCCGCTCATAGCTGAGCGAGGCGACGTCTTCATTGGCGCCGGACGCCCCGCCTGCGGCAGGGGCGGACGACGCTGAAGACCCTGACGATCCTGAGGACGCCGAGTAGGGGCTGCTCTGGGGTGAGTACTCGTCTGGGTACTGGTCGGAGTACGGGCCGGGGTTCATCTCGGAGCTCACGCCCCGATTCTCGCACGGACCGGCCCGGGGGCGGAGTGGACAAGGCGGGCCCAGGTGATGTCCTCGGCGCGAGAGTGCCCAGACCGACGCGTCAGACCGCTACCCTGCTGCGTCGTTGGAGGCCGTTTCATCGAGGCGCGTCAGCAGGTCTGCCACACCTGCCTGCGCCAGTGCCCCGCGGCTGGCCTCAGTGAGCCTCACTGCCTGGGTCCGCCCGATGCGCGCGATCCAGGCGCGATTGACTAGCGCTTGTGTCGGCGCGGTGCCCGAAGTGCAGCCGGCACTTAGCCGCCGCTCAGTCGATATCGGCGGGCCGGGGCTTGGTGGCGCCGACGACCTGGGCGACGAGCCGCCCGTGGGCCAGAACCCCCTCGATGAGGTCGCCCTTCTTGACGTCCTCGGCGCTGGTGATGACCTTGCCGCCGGGAGTGCGCAGAATCGTGTAGCCGCGATCCAGGACCCCCTGCGGCGACAGCGCCGTCAGCCGGGCGCGGTCGGCGCGCAGGTCCGCGGCCGCCAGCGACAGGCGGTGCTCCACGGCCCGGCGCATTCTGTCGCGGGCCTGCCCCAGCTCGATCACCCGGTCGCGCACGATCGAGGTGGGGTCAGCTATGACCGGCCGGGCCCGCAGCTGGTCCAGGGCCGCCTGCTCGGCGTCCAGCCGCGAGGCGAGCACGCTGCGCAGGCGCTCGCGGGCCGAGTCGAGGCCCACGGTCTCCTGGGCGAGGTCGGGGACGATCCGGCGGGCGGCGTCGGTGGGGGTGGAGGCCCGGTAGTCGGCCACCAGGTCCAGCAGGGGGCAGTCGGTCTCGTGGCCGATCGCCGAGACCAGCGGCGTGCGGCAGGCGGCCGCGGCGCGCACGAGCCCCTCGTCGGAGAAGGGCAGCAGGTCCTCGACGGCGCCGCCCCCGCGAGCCACGACGATGACGTCGATCTGCGCATCGGCGTCGAGCTCCTGGATGGCCCGGGTGACCTCGCCGACGGCGCGCGCCCCCTGGACGGCGACCTCGCGCACCTCGAAGGGCAGGCCGGGCCAGCGCAGGCGGGCGTTGACCAGCACGTCGTCCTTGGCCTTGGCCTGGCGTCCGCACACGAGGCCCACCTTGCGCGGCAGGAAGGGCAGGGGCCGCTTGCGCTCGGCGTCGAACAGGCCCTCGGCGGCCAGGATGCGGCGCAGCTGCTCGATGCGGGCCAGCAGGTCGCCGACGCCGACGGGCCGGATGTCGTCGGCCTGCAGCTGGAGCGAGCCCCGCTTGGCCCAGAAGGTGGGCTTGGCGCGCACCACCACGCGGGCGCCCTCGCCGAGCTCGGCGCCGGTGCGCGCCAGAACGGCGTCGAGGACCCGGGCGTAGATGGACACCGACATGGAGATATCGGCGTCCGTGTCCCGCAGGGTGAGGAAGGCCATGCCGGCGCCGGGGCGGCGGTTGAGCTGAATGACCTGCCCCTCCACCCACACCTGGCTCATGCGGGCCACGTACTGGTCGATCTTGGAGGACAGCAGCCGCAGCGGCCACGGGTTCTCCGCGGTGGTGAGGTTCGCTCGCGGCGCCAGCTCCCGGGGGCTGTCGGGGCTGCCGGAGTTGCCGGGGCCGCCGCCCGCGTCGGGGCCGGACACACGGCTGGCACCGGGGAGGGCTGCGGGCTGGGCTGGGAGGGGCTCTGGCCTGTCACATGCACCACTGTGCCACGTCCACCACTGGGGACCTGGGTCCCACTGTGGCACAGTGGTGACCGTGACGACCAGCGAGCTCGCCAGCGAGCACACCGACGCCGCAGCCCCCTCTACCAAGGGCGGCAAGCGGATCCTCATGGCCGCCCCGCGCGGCTACTGCGCCGGCGTGGACCGCGCCGTCGACGCCGTCGAGCAGGCCCTGGCCCACTACGGGGCGCCGATCTACGTGCGCAAGGAGATCGTCCACAACAAGTACGTCGTGGAGGCCCTCTCCAAGCGCGGCGCCATCTTCGTCTCCGAGACCGACGAGGTGCCGGTGGGCGCCCGCGTCGTCTTCTCTGCCCACGGCGTCTCCCCGGCCGTCCACGCCGAGGCCGCCGAGCGCCGGCTGGACACGATTGACGCGACCTGCCCGCTGGTGACCAAGGTGCACAAGCAGGCGGTGCGCTTCGCGGACAAGGACTACGACATCATCCTCGTGGGCCACACCGGCCACGAGGAGGTCGAGGGCACCCAGGGCGAGGCCCCCGACCACATCCAGGTCGTCAACGGCCCCCACGAGGTGGACCAGGTCGAGGTGCGTGACCCCTCCAAGGTCGTGTGGATCAGCCAGACCACCCTGAGCGTCGATGAGACCATGGAGACGGTGCGCCTGCTGCGCGAGCGCTTCCCGGAAATGATCGACCCGCCCGGCGAGGACATCTGCTACGCCACCCAGAACCGTCAGGCCGCGGTCAAGAAGATCGCCCCGAGGGTGGACCTCATGATCGTGGTCGGCTCCGGCAACTCCTCGAACTCGGTGCGCCTCAAGGAGGTGGCCCTCGAGGCCGGTGCGGGCGCCGCCCACCGGGTGGACTTCGCCAGCGAGATCGACCCGTCCTGGTTCGACGGCGTCGAGACGGTCGGCCTGACCTCGGGTGCCTCGGTGCCGGAGATCCTGGTGCGCGAGGTGGTCGAGCGCCTGGCCGAGTTCGGCTTCGACGACGTCGAGGAGGTGCGCACTACCACGGAGAAGATCTCCTTCTCCCTGCCCAAGAACCTGCGCGCCGACCTCATGGCGGCTCAGGGGGCCGCCTCGGCCCACAAGCGCCGCGAGCCGGCCGCCAACCACACCTGCTGAGGCCGCGCCGCCCACCCCTTCCGCCCCGGCCTCAGGGCTGTCCGCAGGGCCGGCCGTGAGCGTCAGCACACGCCCAACTGCGTGAGACAGGCCGAAGGTGAACGCAGGGTTGCACACCTGACGATTACCCTCAGTCGGGTGACACATTCCCATGACGAGTCGGCCCCCAGTGGCCCTCCTTCTGCCGCGTCGGGCGGGCGGCCCGCTGCCGACGGCGCCGGCAGCGTTGACAGCTCGGACCCCGTAACCTCCGCAGGCCCCGTGGTCGCGGGGGTCTCCAGCGCCTCCGGCCAGGTCTCCAACGAGGCCCTGGAGGAGGACGGCGGCCTGCACCGGAGCCTGACCAACAGGCACATGCAGATGATCGCCATCGGCGGCGCCATCGGCACGGGGCTGTTCGTGGCCTCAGGCGCCACGGTCTCCACGGCCGGCCCGGGCGGCGCCCTGGTGGCCTACGCGGCCATCGGCCTCATGGTGCTGCTGCTCATGCAGTCCCTGGGTGAGATGACGGCGCACATGCCGGTGGCCGGCTCCTTCCAGACCTACGCCACCCGGTTCGTCAGCCCCCTCCTTCGGCTTCGCCATGGGCTGGAACTACTGGTTCAACTGGGCGATCACGGTGGCGGCCGAGCTGGTGGCCGCCGGAATCGTCATGGCCTACTGGCTGCCGGGGGTGCCCTCATGGATATGGGCGGCACTGTTCCTGGCCCTGCTGACGACGCTCAACGCCCTGTCCGCCCGCGCCTTCGGGGAGGGCGAGTTCTGGCTGTCGGCCATCAAGGTGGTCACGGTCATCGTCTTCCTGATCGCGGGCGTGGCGATGATCGCCGGCATCGTCGGCGGCAAGCCGGCGGGCTTCGGCAACTGGACCACCGGCGATGCCCCCTTCCACGGCGGGATGCTGGCGATTGTGTCGGTGTTCATGGTGGCCGGGTTCTCCTTTCAGGGCACCGAGCTGGTGGGCGTGGCGGCCGGTGAGGCCCGCAATCCGCGGCGGGACGTCCCCAAGGCGATCCACACGGTGTTCTGGCGGATCATGATCTTCTACATCGGGGCGATCACGGTGGTCGGCTTCCTGGTTCCCTACACCGACCCCAACCTGCTGCGCTCGGATACCTCCGACATCTCCTACTCGCCCTTCACCCTGGTCTTCGAACGGGCGGGGATCGGGATCGCGGCCGCCATCATGAACGCGGTCATCCTCACCGCCGTGCTCAGCGCCGGGAACTCGGGCCTGTACGCCTCGACCCGCATGCTGCACTCGATGGCCCTGCAGGGCCAGGCCCCGACCTGGTTCGCCTATGTCAACCGCCATGGGGTCCCGGTGCGGGCCCTGGGGGCGACGGCGCTGGTGGGGGCCGCCGGCTTCCTGACCGCCGTGGTGGGACAGGACACCGCCTACACGTGGCTGCTCAACGTCTCCGCCCTGTGCGGCTTCATCGTGTGGCTGGGGATCGCCGTGTGCCACTTCCGCTTCCGGAGGGCCTACGTGCTCCAAGGCAATGACCTGGCCGACCTTCCCTACCAGGCGCCCTGGTTCCCGCTGGGGCCTGTCCTGGCCTTCACCCTGTGCGCCCTGGTGATCCTGGGCCAGAACTACGAGGCGATCTTCAAGGGCCAGCTGGTGGAGGTGCTCTCCTCTTACATCGGCCTGCCGGTCTTCGGGGCCATCTGGCTGGGGCACCGCCTGGTGACTGGGTCGCGCATGGTCCGTCTGGAGGAGGCCGACGTCTCCGGTGCCGTCGTTCGCGAGCGCAGCTGAGCCTGGGGCTGAGCCCGGCCGAACTTCCGTGGCGGCTGGGCTCGCCCCCTGAAACCCCATGACCGACGTCGGGGCACCGATCATCTGACCGGTGCCCCGACGTCGTCTCATGCTGGAACCTGCACGAGGCTGGAGCTGCTGTGGGCTGGGCGCCTACAGCAGGGACTGGACCCGTACCGTGACCTGAGGCGCGCTCTGGTCTCCGACGTCGGAGGAGCCGGAGCTCTCCCGGGTCTCGGAGGCGTCGCCCGACTCGCTCGCCTGGGACAGGGAGCGGATGATGGCCTCCTGCACGTCGCGCACGATGTCCTTGACGGGCCGAGAGCCGTCGATACCGATCTCGATGACGGCCCGGCTCGAGCCCTCCTCGACGATCACTCCGAAGCGGGCCTGCTGAGGATCCTGCTGGCGCATGCGGCTACCGAGCGCCCTCAACGTGCTGCCGATCCCCGGCTCGATTGCTCGGACGCCGGGGACAGCAGTGACCAGGCGGGCCAGCTCGGCCGCTGAGAGACTAGTCGTCATCGTGGGAGATCCTCGATGTGGACGTTGACGGTTGGGGACACCCTAAGGTTCTCATGGCAGGCGGCCCGAACGGCGTCGCGCACCTGTTGGCCGAGCTGCGGCAGGCTGTCCACGCTGAGGTGGGCGGAGATCCGGCAGGAGATGGTCTGTGGAACGCCCAGGCCGCGGTGACCCTCGCCTGAGGGCGCGTGCTCGCAGGCGGAGCGTAGGGCGCGGGCCCCGGGCACGCCGTCCACGGTGCGTCGGATGAGCGCCCGCAGCGAGAACTCGGACATGCTGTACGGCCCCAGGTCGGTCGCGGGCATCTCCACCTGGGCGCCGTGACGGGTCTCGGCGAGGATGGCGTCCATCAGGTGGCGCTTGGGCATGACCGAGGTGTTCGCCTGAGACTCCAGCCGATCCCACTCCTCGTGCAGGGAGGCGATCAGACGCTGGTACTCTCGCGTGTCGGCGTCGTCCTGCTCATGAGACCGGGCGAAGGACTTGGTGGCCGACGCCGTCGCGCGTCGGACGCTGTGTGAGAGCTGGTTGACGGTGCTCATGCCCACTCCTTCATCTGGCGCATGACGAGAGAACGGGCGCGTGCCAGCCTCCCTCGGACGGTGGACTCGGTCAGGTTCAGGGTCTGGGCGATCTCTTCGTAGGACATGTCGTCGACCTCTCGGAGCACCCAGACGATGCGCAGCTCGGGCTGCACGGAGGCCAACAGGTCGGCCAGCGCCTCGATCTGGGCGTTGACCTCACTGGACTCGGCCGGGTCAGCGGTGCTGCTCGACGTCGTCTCCGCCATGGCGCTCGCGGTCTCTAGTCCTCGGCCTCGTAGGCGTCGGTGGCCCGGCGCTGACGCTTGCGCGCCATGCTGGTGGCTTTGTTGGTGCAGATCCGCATGAGCCAGCCTCGGAAGGCTGCGGGCTCCCTGACGAGGTGAAGACTGCGCCAGGCCTGGATGAGGGTGTCCTGGACGATGTCCTCACTGTCGTGACGGTTGCGCACGATCATGTAGGCGGTGCGGAACAGGCGGCCCTGATAACGCTCGACGAGCTGCTCGAAGGCGTTGATGTCCCCGTCCTGGGCGCGCAGGACCAGGTAGCGGTCCTTGTCGTGGGATGTGGCGGGCGAGGCGCTCGGTTGTGCGGCGTGGTCTGGACGCGGGCGAGGCGCCGCCGTGGCCTCGTCCCGCGTCTCACGCACCATCGCCGTTCCCGATGGTCTTGGGCGAGTGCTGCCCCGTGACGGTCTGTGAGACGCTGCGCTTGCTCGTGGAGCGCTCCAGCCCCACCAGGACGTCGACCTGCCGGGGGCGCGTGCCCAGGGACGTGGTCACGTCATCCTCGAGCCGGCCCCTGAGCTCCGCCACGGCCCATGCGACCTCGCAGTCCTGGGACACGGTGGCGTCCGCCTGGACCCACAGGCTGCTGGGGGAACCGGTGACCCACACGGCGCACTGCTCCACCCCGGGAACGTCCTCCGCCCGCTCGGACAGGGCCTGTGACAGGACCTCGGGGGCAACGGTGGCCATGAGGACGCCCTCGAGGTCGCTGAACCTCAAGGGGAGGCGGCCGCCTTGCGGGGGATCTGCATGGCGAGCAGGACCAACCCGGCGATGACGGCGAGCACGGAGACCAGCGCGGCCACCGGCAGGAGCCAGTGCGCCTGGGGCGCGATGAGGCTGCCCACTCGGTCCTGCGCCGTGGCTAGGTAGGGGGCGGCATCGGGCCAGGACCGACCGGCACTAAGGCCGGAGGCCAGCACCCAGGATGACGCTGCCGCGATGAGAAGCCCGCAGCCGGCCAGGGCCGTCCGGTTGAGGACACCTGAAACTGAACGCATGGTCGTATCTCCTTCAGCTCGTGCGCTTGATCCGCACGCGGCTGCGCGTGATGCCCGCGGGCTGGAGTGTCTCCAGGGCCTCGTCGGTCGTCTTACGGGCGGCTTCCTGCACCGGCTCGAGGTCGTCCAGGACACTGAGGACGACGACGTCGACCCGGGAGCGACGGGTGGTGACGGTGGCGGAGTGGACGCCGCCGATCTGCTCGACCTGGGTCCTCACCAGGCTGGCCAGGTCACGGCGCCTCACCGCGGTCTGGCCCGGGACGGTGTCGGGCAGGGAGCGTGACGCGCTCAGGGCAGCCCCCGGCCACAGGGCCGCGAGGATCATGGCCAGGGCGCAGGCGGCGGCGATCCCGGCGGCGGCGAGCACCGCGACGGAGCCGAGGGTGGCAGAGCCGATGGTGTCGAGCGTGGTGACGGTGCGGTCCGGCCAGGTGCCGGTGACAATCCGGTGCCCCGTCAGCCAGGGCCCCCAGGCCTCCGGCCGTGAGCAGCAGCAGTGCCAGGAGGACACTGGGGGGTGCTGCGGAGGGGCGACGAATGAGTTTCGGGACGGGTGTTCTCATTTCAGGCTCTTCCTGACGTGGCTGCTCGGATTGAGCCAGGAGATTTCGATGGTGATCTTGCCGACGCTCAGCCCGGTGAGGTGCTCGACGCGGCCGCGCACGTGGGCGCGCAGATCGTCGACGGTGGAGGACAGTGGCGTGGGAAAGACCAGGCCGAGGTCCAGGGTGGAGGACGGCGACCTGCCCGTAAAGCTCGCACTGGGCCTCGGGCCGGGAGGCGAAGTTGCGGCGGGCGCCGATTCCCAGAAGTCCCCCGGCGTTCGAGCCGACGTTGCCGGTCTCACTAGGGCGGCCTGGGCGGCGATCCGGGCGACGACCTTGGCCGGAATGGTGGTGGTGCCGCGCTGCTCCCAGGGAGGAGTCCTTGTCCTGGGCGGGTCCCGGCTGCGTGATGGCGGGCTGGGTAGCGGTCGCCATCGTCACTTCTTCGCCGATCCAGGATGCTGTGGACATCGACCCGGCCCTCCAGGTAGAGACCCACCCCCAGTCCGGCCGCGCCTGCACAGGGCCACCAGGACAGAAGTCGGCGAAAGAGCCGAAGGCGAGAATGGTGCTAAGGAACAGGCCCACCAGGAGGGCCAGGTACGTTGTCTTCATTGAGAGCTCCTCAGATCAGGGCGTCAGGATGGGTCACTTAAGGTCGGCGGCCCTCGGAGCTGCCGGAGTCGTCGTCGGGCAGGTGGACGTCGGTGACGTTGATGTTGACCTCGACGACCTCCAGGCCGGTGGTGCCTCGATCCTGCTCGATGATGTTGCGGCGGATGGCGTCGGAGACCTCGACGATGGAGACACCGTACTCAACGACCACCGTGACCTCGACGGCGGCCTGGGTCTCGCCCTTCTGGACGCTGATGCCGCCGGCGACGTTGGTCTGGGCGTTGGGGATGCGGTCGGTCACGGCGCTGAAGGCGCGGCGAACGGCGTTGCCCATGTCGTAGACGCCGGGCACCTCACGAGCAGCCATGCCGGCGATCTTGGCGACGACGTTCTCCTCGATGGTGGTCACGCCGTGCGAGGTCTGGAGGGGGCCGCGGGGGGTCTTGTCCTCCTCGGCCTGCTCGTTGCGCTCGCGCTGCTGACCGGTCTGGGGGATGGCGTTGTTGCTCATTGGAGCCTCTTTCGTTAATCCGTGAATGGATGGTGACGGGATGTGTGGCGCGCGGCCCAGCAGCTGGTCCATCACGGCGCCGTAGTGGCTGCCCGGCCGGCTCGTATGAGTGGCCGACGTGACTGACTGGTGTTGCTACCCGTCTTGATTGCCGCGCTGTAGGTAGGACGCCGTTGGCCAGGGAATCCTCACGACCTTGCGTCATGGCTTGCGTCACAAAAATTGAAGCGGGTTCCGTGGAGGCGGTGAGTGCCTCTGCGGAACCCGCTTCAGGGCGCTGAAGGGCTACTTGCGGCCGGTGACGCCCAGGTAGACGGAGATCGCCACGATGGCGGCGACGAGGACAGGGCCCAACGGATCCAGTCGATGCCGTTGGTGTGGGCGACGCCGAAGAAGCTGGCGACCGCGCCTCCGACGAGAGTGCCCACGGCGCCCAGCACGATGGTCCACAGGATCGAGATAGTCTGCTCGCCCCGCATGACGAGGCGGGCGAGGGCGCCGAGCACGGCGCCGGCGATGATCATTCCGATGAATGACAGCATGGTGTCTTCCTCGAGAAGGTCCGATGTGGCGGAAGTGTCCGCCCATCGGGTTTGGAAACGTTCTGGCAGCGTGTCAGCCAGTTATGAGACAGGGAGACAACGCTGCCTGATAGACGCCTATGGAAGCGTCAATCGTCACGGGCCGGGAGTGTGGTGTGCGTTACGTCGTCGTGCGGGCGGGGTGCTCCTCGGTGGTGAGCTCGGGTGCGGTGAAGCTGCGCACCTGGGCGGCGTCGGCACTGATGAGCGTGGGGAGTCTACCTGCTCCCCGAGGGTCTCCAGGGAGCGAGCGGTCACCAGGAGCCGGTTCTCCATGGAGCCGACCGCCTTGTTGTGAGGCGGTGACGCTGCGCCGCAGTGCCCCACCGAGGGTGTCGAGGGTGACCGGCGACGGTCCCCAGCCGCTCGTAGAGGGTGCGGCCGAGCTCCAGCAGCTCGCGGGCGTCGTCGTTGACGGCGGTGCGGGCCCAGGCCGTGGCGCAGGTGCGCGCAGCAGGGTCAGCGGCGACACGGGTGAGGCTAGGGCGACGCCGCGCCCCAGCGCGTGCTCCAGGAGCGCGGGGTCCGCCTCCAGGGCAGCCGAGAGCACCGCCTCCGCCGGGACGAGAGGACCACGAGCTCAGAGTCCCCCAGGGCCCTGGTCGTAGCGGCGTGCGGCGAGCTGGTCGACGTGCCCGCGCAGCGCCCCGGCATGAGCCTCCAGGAGCTCCCGCGTCGCTGCTCATCCTCGGGGCTGGCGCTCTGGACAGTGGTGGCCGCCAGGTGGAGTCCATGGGCGCCTTGGCGTCCACGGCCAGAGTAGCCCTCCCGGGCAGGTGGACGACGACGTCGGGCCGGGAGCGTCCGGCAGCCCCCTCACCGGCGGCCGAGCCCGCTGAGCCTGGCGGGCCCGCCGGCCTGCCGCGCGCTGGACCAGCGCCCCCGATGGTGCGCTGCTCGGAGAAGTCCACGTGCCGGCATCATCCCGAAGCCTCCAGGACCCGGGCCAACTCGACCTCACCCACATGCCGCGCGCCGAGCGTGAGCGCAGCGCCCCCTCCAAGGATGCCGTGGAGCGGGCCAGGGTCCTGTTCGCGCAGGGCGGTGGCCCGCAGCTGCTCGGGCCAGGGCCGCGTGCTGTTCCGCCTGCTGCTTCTCCAAGGACTCACCCGGGCCCCCACCTGCTCCAGCTGGCTGCGCACGGGGTGCGAGCGCCCGAAGCACGGAGCCGTCCGCTCGGCGCGCCTCGGCCATCTGGGTGCGTGAGGACAGCTCCTCGGCCCGGGCTTGCCACTGGGCGGCCTGCGCCCGCAGCTCAGCCACCTGCTCGCCCGGCCGACTGGTGCGCGGTGGTGCGCCGGGCGAGCGCGCCGAGGTAGCTGAGTGACCACCCCGATCACCAGGCCGACGAGGAGCAGCAGGATGGGAAGCAGGACCGCTGAGGAGCTCATGAACCGATGGTGCCCCCTAGGGTGTGACATCTATTCGCCTGTCCCCTGAAGCCCCACGGACAGTCCCCATCGCCAAGCCGCCGCCGACCCTGTCCCGTCCGTCGGCTCGGTCTGCTGGCCCGGTCTGCTCCGGCGTCGTCGGACACGTTTCTCCCTGGAGGCATGTGCCGACCGACCGTGACGGACCTGGGGCAACAGTCCTGCGTCCTGCCTGAGCCCGCTCGCACAAGCGGGGAGGAGACCAAGAGCACGGTCCCTTCTGCCACCCCGGGATGATGGGGATGTGCGCGGGTGGTGCCATGCTTGTCGGACGTGAGCCTCTTGCGCAGCATCCCGCTGACCAGCCTGAGAACGATCGCGGTCGTGCTGGTCCTTGCCGTTCTGACTACCGTCGTCGCCGCAGTCCTCCTGCCGCGAACTGTTCGGCCACCGCGGGCGCCTCCAGCGCAGACCAGCCCACCCGACTCACCCGCCCCGCGCTGCGCACGGTGCTGCGGGCGTCGGCCGCCATACGGCGCGCATCGTCATGGTGGGCGTGCCGGTACTGCTCGTTGTGGTGCTTGCGGGCCTGCTCATCAACCGGCCCATGCACTACGTGCGCACCGTCGGCGACCTCGCGAAAGGCCGCCGCCCCTCGCGCCCAGGCCACCTCGCGCATCGCGTCCCCGCCGAGTCCTCCGCCTTTCGGTACCGCCCCGGCCGCGGCCTGGAAGGCATCCTTCCACGACGTCGGCGACGGCTCGCAGGAGGCCACCTGGACCGGTCCGGTCAGCGGCATCACCCTGCCGGTGCGCGTCGTCCTGCCGGCGGGCTACCGGCCCGATGACGGCCGCACCCACAACGTCCTGGTGGGCCTGCACGGCTGGGTCGGCGACCCGCAGTCCCTGGTGACGGGCATCGCCTCACCCCAGGGCGTCCAGGAGGCGATCGACGCCGGCCGTATCCCGCCGTCGATCCTGGTCTTCCCTCGCTCAACGCGGACGGCGCCAGCCAGCCCGACTGCGTCAACATCAACGGCCGCCTGCCGTGGGGACCTGGACCGCGGAGGAGATTCCCCGCATGATCCAGGCGACCTTCCCCAACGTCACCACGCAGCGGGCCGGCTGGATGATCATGGGGGATCTCGGCGGGCGCCTACTGCGCGGCACGGACCGCCTACGACGTCCCGCAGCGCTTCGGGGCAGGTGGGGGTCATGTCCTCCTACGACCTGCCCGGTGAGGGCTCGGCTGCGCAGCGGCCGGGAGCTCCAGGCGCAGAATGGGCTGTCCACCATGCTGGGAAAAGCGCAAGCCCGACGGCATGCGCTTCTACGTCCTGGGGGCCCAGGACGACCCCTCCGGCACGGCCCGGAACCGCCTGGAGCATGGATGAGGTGGTGCGGAAAACCGGACTCGGTGACGGTCTGATACCCCGAGTACTCGGCGGGCATTCCTGGACCCTGTGGAGCAGCCATTTCCCGTCACTGCTGACGTGGTGGGGCTCCGGACCCGGCCGTGTTCACGGCAGCCGGCCTTCCTGCGCCCTCAGGGCGATACGAGGGCCAAGGCCACCACCGATGGTGTGAAGCCCCGTCGGAGACGTCGCAGGACCAGCGCGCGGCGAAGTCGGTCTCGTCGGTGCGCGCCAGGCCCTTCGAGATCAACGGTCTGGGCACGATGATCCTGGCCGTGGTCGTCTCGCTGGGGGCGCTGGGCGTCGTCTTGTTCTGGTCGCCACGCTGGGGCCGACGGCGTGACGGCGGCAGGCCGTCGGTGGCGCGGCTGGGCGGCACGATCCTGGGGCGCGGTCGTGGTGATCGTGGTGGCGGCGGGCCTGGTTGCGGTGACGGTCGGGGATCGGGGCCACGCCAGTGGAGGCTTCTACACCTCGTGGGGTGATCTGTGGGCATCGGTCCGGACGAGCGAGCTCCCCGGGAAGTGAATGGAGCGGCCGATGGCGTGATCCGGCCGGGGGACGCCGTCGGGGCGCACAGTGTCACAGGGGCCGTCTAAACTCTGCTGCGTGGCGCTTACCATCGGAATCGTCGGACTGCCCAACGTCGGCAGAGTCCACCCTGTTCAATGCTCTGACCCGCGCGACCGTCCTGGCCGCCAACCACCCGTTCGCGACCATTGAGCCGAACGTGGGGTTCGTGCCCCTGCCGGATGTGCGCCTGGACAAGCTCGCCGAGCTGTTCCACTCCGCGAGGGTGGTGCCGGCGACGGTCTCCTTCGTGGACATCGCCGGGATCGTGCGCGGCGCCAGCGAGGGCGAGGGGCTGGGCAACCAGTTCCTGGCCAACATCCGCGAGGCGGACGCCATCTGCATGGTGACGCGCGCCTTTTGAGGACCCGGACGTGGTCCACGTGGATGGGAAGGTGGAGCCGGCCGGGGACATCGAGACGATCAGCACCGAGCTGGTGCTGGCGGACATGCAGACCCTGGAGGCGATCCCGCGCCTGGAGAAGGAGTGCGGGGTAGAAGACGGAGCCGGTGGTGCTGGAGACGGCGCAGGCGGCACTCAAGGTCCTGGAGGAGGGACGCTGCTGTCTGCTGGGGCAGAGGCCGCCGGGATTGATGCGGAGGTGCTCAAGACCTTCCAGCCTCGCGACCACCAAGCCGTTCATCTACGTGTTCAACATGGACGACGCCGGATGAGCGACGAGGCCCGCCAGGCCGAGCTGCGCGAGCTGGTGGCGCCGGGCGGAGGCGATCTTCCTGGACGCCCAGTTCGAGGCCGAGCTCGTGAGCTGGAGCCTGAGGAGGCGGCGGAGATGCTGCACGACAACGGGCAGGGAGGAGTCCGGCTTGGACAAGCTGGCCCGGGTTGGTTTCGGACACGCTGGGGTTTGCAGACGTACCTGACGGCGGGGAGAAGGAGTCCCGTGCGTGGACGATCCGCAAGGGCGCGACGGCGCCCCAGGCGCAGGTGTTATTCACACGGACTTCGAGCGAGGCTTTATCAAGGCCGAGATCGTGAGTTACGATGACCTGGTCCAGTACGGCAGCGTTGCCCGAAGCCCGCGCTCACGGCCGAGTGCGCATGGAAGGAAGGACTACGTCAT